>SAMEA104404097__coassemble_1310_pt1 | contig 21029 bp, 16 predicted proteins | sample SAMEA104404097__metabat2_high_PE_098 | metagenome-assembled genome bin SAMEA104404097 (sample SAMEA104404097) | Balaenoptera acutorostrata | reverse complement strand
GTTTATGGCTATTGTGTGGCTTCATATCTGATTTTCCATATAAGTATTAACATCGGCATGGTTATCGGTCTGTGCCCGGTTATCGGCATTCCTCTGCCCTTCTTCAGCTATGGAGGTTCAGCGTTGTTAGGCTTTACAATTCTTCTGTTTATATTATTAAGAATTGACGCATCCCGAAAGGAACGCGTCAACTACAATTAATCTATTTTATAGGTTCTAATTGTAATACCTTGTCCACGAATTCATCCTCGGGCAAATTATATGGTATCCAGTTTATATGGAATCCTCTTTTTTCCATTCCTCGGAACCATGTCATCTGACGTTTTGCGAACTGGTGGATGGCTATTTCCAGAGACGAAAACATCTCCTCATATGTTGATTTTCCGATAACATATTCGGTAATAAATTTATATTCCAGACCGTAATAAATCAAATCTTCTGGTTGCACGCCATTCTTTATCAGATTCCGGATTTCTTCAACCATTCCCGAATCAAGTCGTGAACGCAAACGGTCTGAGATCCGTTGTCTTCTCGACTCACGGTCAATCTCTACACCTGCTAGTACATAATCTTTAATCGGATTCGGAGTCGTATTTACAGTCTGATCCGGATTTTGTTTGTAATACTCCTGTATTTCAATCGCACGAATCGCTCGCTTGGCTGTATCGACGTCTGTCGTATTATGCAGACTCTTGTACTGCTTTAGAATTCCGGTCAATTCAGACAAACTTTTCCCTTCAAGAGAAGTTCTCAACTCTTTATTCTCGGGGACATGAGGCAATTGCAATCCTTTTAATACAGATTCTACATACAAACCGGTACCGCCACAAAGAATTACATTTTTCCCCCGTGAGCGAATATCCTCTGCTGCAATAGTAAAATCGCGCAAGAATTCAAACAGATTATATTTATATCCGGCATCACAAATGTCAATCAAATGATACGGAACTTCGTCATATTCAAACAAATCTTTACCGGTCCCCAAATCCATTCCCCGGTATATCTGTCGTGAATCTGCGCTTATAATCTCACCGTTAATTCTTTTTGCAAGAGCTACTGCTTTCCCGGTTTTGCCGGAAGCTGTAGGCCCTGTTATAACATATAATACTTTTTTGCTTTCCATCAGTCAATTATCCTTTCAATATATTTATAAAAGGTTCTCATAATTTTGTTCTTCTAACTGTTGTTTATTCTTATAGAATACCTCATCCATCTCATATCCGAATAATCAATATTGTCCTTGATGATATCTGAAAAAGACAGATTCAAAGGCCTGGATGAATACGGTCTCCGATTACCGTTTTCATCAAACAATTCGAATGATGTCAGAATCGTAGAGACTCTGTAAAATTCATTTCTGAATACACGTTTTAATTCTCCCGTAGAATACTGTGTCATTAAAAAAAGAAGATTAATCCACATTCCCTTTTCCCCACGCACTCTTTTCATCTTTAACTATTGCAAAGAATCGCTGAATCCGGCTGCGATGGTGTTCAACGACACTTTCGTACATCGGCCTGAATTCTGCAGAAATTTCGCCGTAACACCTGTTGAAAATGGCTTGAGCATCTTCACACGAAACGGCTGGTTCAAATTTCGCAGAAATTATATACGGTGTATCATAACTGCCTTCAAGATTTTTACGGACAAACACATTCTCTTCAGAAATTACGATATAACGCAACAAATTGCAGTTCTCTTTAAACAAAGAATTATTATAACCGTTATCTTTGAAAATAGATATGGTCAAATACCGTATTGTAATAATAATCTTGTTAAGCAATATTACAATAACAGTCACTCCGATAAATACCATCCGATCAAAAGCCTCAACCGTATACTTGTTATTTACAAAAATAAAATATCCCCATCCCAAAACAGTCTGCAATATACCGTTCATTCTGACAACGCTCAAAATCTTGAGAGCCTCACGGGAATGAATAATTCCGCACAGGTTTTGCTCTGAGAAAAAACTTGCAGGTAATACAATACACATAATACGTAACTCTTTTCCGAATTGCCTGATGTGAAAATATTGCCACTAACGGAGACAGTATCAATACAGGAAACAGATTGAAATTAAATCCGGATTCCGGACTTAATACGACCGTATTAAAATAAAGGTCTGCAGAGAGAATAAGATTGGATATCAGGGTAAGTAATGAATAAAAGAAAATAGCCCTGTTAACAATATAGACGATAATCATGCAGTCTATTTCAGAATGCATTGATTTTCGTCTACGTTTAAGAATCAGATATACCGTCATTGAAACAACTATTCCAACTAACGGATAATACAATATCGGAATCAGGATTGAAGATGCAACAGGCAAAACAAACAACAGCATAGCAAGTGTAAAACTTAGCCATAACCGGTATATTCCAATGTTGTTTTTGCCTATTACATTTTCATCCATAAATTTATTTCAAATGTTGATTGAAGAAGTCCAGAATTTTCACATATACAACATACCTTGAATCACAACCGTTGATGGAATGATTCATATTAGGGAAAACAAACATATCGCATATTTTGTTCTGTGAAATCAAATTGGAAACGTACTGATATGTATTTTTAATATGTACATTATCATCAGCAGTTCCAGCTATAATCAACAGTTTGGCATTCATATTCTGAATCAAATTAATAGCAGAACCACCGTCATACCCCTCCTTGTTCTGTTGCGGAGTACGCATGAAACGTTCTGTATAAATTGAATCGTAGAATCTCCAGTCTGTTACAGGAGCGACTGCAGCTCCGGCTGCATAAGGAGCGTTCGGTTGAGACAATGCCATAATTGTTTCGTAACCGCCGAAACTCCATCCGTAAATACCAATTTTATCAGCATTGACATACGGCAAACTTGCCATATATTTTGCAGCTGTAATCTGGTCTTCACTTTCAAGTTTACCGATTTGCATATAAACGGAAGATTCCCATGCTTTGTCACGACCGCCTGTTCCGCGCCCGTCAACGCATGCAACAATATAACCCTGATTGGCAGCATACTGCTCCCAATCAAATCTCCACGCATTCTTTACGGATTGAGATCCCGGTCCGCTGTATTGACACATGATTACCGGATACTTCTTGGAAGAATCAAAATCCACCGGTTTAATCATATAGCCGTTGAAAGTATTTCCTCCGGCTGTAAAAGTAAAGAAATCTTTTACCGGGATATCTGACTGAACATAAGTATTGCAATATTTTGCATTGTCCTCAAGAGTTCTCAAACTTTTTTTATTGTTCCATAGAGTATACGTATTCGGAGTCTTGGCATTGCTGTAATTCAATATATAATAACTGAAATCAGTATTGAATCTTGCAGAGTTCCAACCCTCTTCTTTTGAAATTCTTGTAAGTCTGTTATTCTTCAGAGTCTCAATTTTGGATACGGTTCTGTTGATAGCCCCTTCCTCCGTACTCTGGAAATAATATGACTTGTTTTTTTCATCATATCCGTAATAATCTGTAACATTCCAGTTCCCGGTTGTAATCTGAGAGATTTTGTTACCGGAGTTTCCGTATTTGTACAAATGGTTATAACCGGATTTTGCACTGACAGTGACAAATGTATTCTCATAGAATTTTGTCATTCCAACAACACTGTGAATATCAATCCAGGCATCTGAATTGTCAGAATAAACCTGTTTTGCTATTGTAGAACGCGGGTTCACAGCATAGAACTTCAAGTTATTCTGATCCCGGTTCAATGTCATTACCATCAGTCTGTCCGGATTCGGAGCATACTGGATATTGGCTACATAATATGTATCTGACGGCAATTGCATTTCTTTGGTTTTACGGGTATCGATATCGTAACTGTATACATTTATAGTTGAATTTTCGGTACCTGACATCGGATACTTATAAGTGAATTTCCCCGGATATTGAGAATACTTTGGATTTGCATTGCATGCTCCTTCATATAATGGGAAACTGTACAAACCGACATTTTTCTCGTTCCACTTGATATATGAAAGCATAGTGTTGTCGGAAGAGAACGTTAATGATGACAACATTCCGAATTCTTCCTGATAAACCCAGTCAGGAACACCGTTTATGATTTCTCCGTATTTTCCGTCGGTAGTAACGGCAACCTCGGTTTTATAATCAAGTTTTTTCAAATAAATATTGTTTTCATGCACAAACGCAACCATTCTTGCGTCCGGAGAGAATTTTGCAATTTCTACCGGTCCTTTTTCTGTAACAGGTTCTACTTTATTTCTTTTAATCTCGTATACATAGTAGTCCGCTTTAAAAGAATATCGGTAAATAGGTTCACTGTTTGTATACAACAGAATTTTAGTCTCCTGTTCAGACATTTCGAATCCCTCGAATGTTTTTTCAGGACATTCTCTGGCAGTTGCGGCATCAAAAACTGTAGACAAGACCTTACCGGTTTTATAATCAATCTTGAGAATTCTGGAAGAATCCTCCATTTTATAATAACTGATTCCATCGGACGACGGAACAATCTTGCCGATAGATGCCGGTCTGTTGACCGACAATGTCGCCTGACGCAAATCTATTGCCCCCGCATCAACGGGTGACAAAAAAGATACTGCCAGAACAATTGCAGCAATATATTTAAACTTCATTATAACTTTTTTCTATTCTATTATTCTAAAACCTTTATCAGCAAGTGCCTTGCTGATTTTTGCAATGTGCTCGTCATTCAAAGTTTCCATCGAAATACGCAATGCACACAAGTTGACGTTTGCCATACCTGCAGTCCTTTCATGTGAGATTGATGTCACATTCGCTCCGTATGATGCTATCACTTCACATACAGCGTTTAGCTGACCCGGTTTGTCGACGGTTTCAACTACTATTGTACATTCACGACCGCTCTTCTTCAAACCTCGGCTAATGATACGGCTAAGGAAAGTAACGTCAATATTACCACCGCTGACAAGACATACAACTTTCTTGCCTGCAATCGGCAATTTACCGAACATCGCTGCCGCTACGGATACTGCACCTGCACCTTCTGCAATCAGTTTGTGTTTTTCAAGCAAATGCAAAATCGCTGCACAAACTTCATCATCAGACACAGTTACAATATCATCAACCCATCGCTTGCAATACTCGAATGTATGTTTTCCCGGTTCTTTAACCGCGATACCGTCCGCAATAGCAGAAACATTCTTCAAACATTCAATTTTTCCATGTTTGATACTGTTGAGCATACTCGGAGCGCCTTCAGCCTGAACTCCGTATACTTTAATATGCGGATTCAGATTTTTAACGGCACACGCAACACCGCTTATCAGGCCGCCGCCGCCAATTGGAACGATGATGGCATCAACATCAGGAAGCTGATCCAGAATTTCAAGACCGATAGTCCCCTGACCTGCGATTACAAGCGGATTGTCGAACGGGTGCACGAAAGTAAGATTCTTCTCATCTTTCAATTTCAATGCATAATTGTAAGCATCGTCATATACACCCGGAACAAGACATATTTCGGCTCCGTATTTGCGGGTTGCCTCAACCTTTGAAATCGGAGCTCCTTCCGGAAGACAAATTATCGATTTGATACCTAATTTTTTGGCGGCGAGAGCAACGCCTTGTGCATGATTGCCCGCAGAACAGGCAACTACCCCATGACTTTTTTCCTCTTCTCCCAACTGGGACATCATATAACTTGCACCGCGGACTTTGAAAGATCCGGTAACCTGAAGGTTTTCCGGTTTCAAATAGATTTCACTATCGGGACAAATTGACGGTGCTGCAATTAACTCGGTATTGCGTATTACGCTTTTTAGAAAGTGAGACGCTCTGTATATTTCACTTAACGATAATTCTCTTTCCATGATATTTTTTCTTTATTTACTTAACGCAAACAGTTTCAATCTCTACCATGACATTTTTCGGCAGAGTTTTAACAGCTACAGCTGAACGAGCCGGGAATGCTCCTGTAAATTGTTCTGCATAAACAGCATTCATTGCTGCAAAATCTCCCATGTCTGAAAGGAATACAGTTGTTTTAACAACATTTTCCATACCATAACCTGCTTCTGCAAGTACAGCTTTGATATTTTTGAACACCTGAACTGTTTGTTCTGTAATATCGCCTTCAACAATTTCGCCTGTTGCAGGAACTACCGGAATTTGACCTGATGTAAACAACATTCCGTTAACTTCAATTGCCTGACTGTATGGACCGATTGCTGCCGGTGCATTAGATGTACTGATTACCTTTTTCATTTTATTTAAATTTAGATTTTACTTATTGCAAATTTAATAAACAAGCTTGTAGAGTCAAAATAAATAAGCGACTTTAAATCGCTTATCGGGCATGTTTTCAACCACTTTTACAGATAAAACAAAATACGGAACCGATTCCACGATTCCGTTTTTTATTGTCTTATATTTATTACTTATATTCCTTTCGCTTTTCGTATCTTCATTTCACAACGTGAACAATCAAATTCAAGCTGCAATTTGACATTGCCGTCAGAAACGAGTCGCAACGGTTCTTTTAATTTTACACCGTTTTTGGTCTTCTTGCAATATCCCAATTCCCGACGCAGACAATATCTTGTAGTCATCAACACTTCATCACCTGTCAGTGTATTTTTATCTACAATTTCCAGTGCCGGAGCTATTTTCAAAACTCCATGCTCTTTATAGAATGATGCTGATTTCGAATTGGAAACATTATCAAAATAAGTCAATTCTGTTTTAAAATACTTGATATTTTCATCCTCCGATACCCTTGTATCCCTCTTGTAATGCTCAATTTGTGATTTTTCAAGAGATTCAAGACTTTTACGACGTGCTTCTGTCAAGATTGATGCGGGAATAAAATACCCGTCAAGAGTTAATGCATTATTTAAAACATAATAAGTATTTCCCAGTTTGGACAACACCCGAATCTGAGACTCTTTCTGCGGCTTGTTGGCTTTTGCAAGATCACATTCGACCTTCACTTCCGATTTGTTTCCAAGTTCATCCTCAGCTTTCAATACAATTGAATCCGAATCAATTGACAAAGAAAAATCCACATTCAGCAAGCGTTGGATATTGGAGGCTTCCATTTCATCCTCGAACTGTTTTGAATAAGTTCTGAACAGTCGTGTTCCGGGTGCAACGGAAACATTTTGCAATGTCTGTATCTTGTTTCCGAATACAATATTCACTCTGAAGCCATCATACTCACCGTCCGAATTGAAATAACTGATACCGTCCCCGTTATTGATATTCTTCTCTGTTTTAACCAGAATATCCTTGCCCTTACAACTGATAACAGTCCCTAACGGTTCGCCCAAAGATTTAGGTGTATCAATTGAAGCTATTTTTGTATTTGCCGGATTTCGTTCTTCAAGAAAGTAATGAGTAAAACCTCTGTTAAAGCTTTTATCCAGTTGCGGAACGAACGGTATTTTAGAAATGCCGAAAGATGCTCTTACATATTTATCAGCGTTTGCCGCAAGTATTTCGTCAATTCTTTTACGGTAATATGAAACAACATTTCTTACATAAATCTGATCTTTCAACCTACCTTCAATTTTAAAAGACGAAACACCGGCCTCCAGCATCTGCTGAATATTTGAACTTTGATTCAAATCTCTCAAAGACAACAGGTGTTTGCGTGATTTCAATTTGATACCGCCACCATCAATCAAATCATACGGCAACCTGCATAACTGTGCACATTCTCCCCTGTTTGCACTACGACCTTTCAAAACTTCGCTTACATGACATCTACCGCTGTAACTGACACACAATGCGCCATGTACAAACGATTCTATCGGGACATCAACGGCATTGTGAATATCTTCAATCTCTTTGAATGTCAGTTCACGAGCCAGAACGATTTGAGAAAATCCGGCACTTGCAAGGAATCTGGCTTTTTCTACAGTTCTGATATCACACTGGGTACTTGCATGCAATGCAATTGGTGGTATATCAAGCCGCAAAATACCCATATCCTGAACAATCAAAGCATCTACATTTGCGTCATACAATTCACAAATCATATCGCGGACATCGTCCAGTTCATCCTCTTTGATAATTGTGTTTACAGTAACATACACTCTCGCGTTAAACAGATGTGCGAAATCAGTAACCCGTTTGATGTCGTCAATTGAATTCCCGGCAGCACTTCGTGCCCCGAATCTCGGAGGTCCCATATAAACGGCATCAGCTCCGCATTTTAATGCTTCTAATGCAGTATCGGCATCCTTGGCAGGTGCCAGCAATTCAATTTTTCGAGGTTCAACAGCCATAGTCATTATTTATTTTATATCCCTGATATCGTAAGGAGTTTCCTGATATACAAAATAATTCAACCAGTTGGTAAACAGCAGATTCGCATGCGAGCGCCATCTTACAACAGGCTTTTTGGACGGATCGTCATCCTGATAATAATTCTTCGGGACCTGGACATCAAGTCCTTTGGCAATATCTCTTCTATACTCAAAATCAAGCGTATACGGAGAATATTCTGAATGGCCTGTAATATAGAATTCACGTCCTCCGCGAGCCATTACCATATATATCCCGCTTTCCTCACTTTCTGCCACAATTCTCAAATCGTCATTCTTTTCAATATCAGATTTTCGAACTTCACTGTATCTGCTGTGAGGCACATAGAATATATCATCAAATCCTCTGAAAATAGGATTGGTTTTATCTAAAACAGTATGGGGGAATACGCCGGAAATCTTCTTGTCCAAAACATATTTCGGTATACCGTAATGATAATACAATCCGGCAAGAGCCGCCCAGCAAATGTATAATGTTGATGTAACATGTTTTTTTGCCCAGTCAAATATTTCAGTCAGTTGTTTCCAGTAATCAACATCTTCGAAATTGACCTTTTCGACAGGAGCTCCGGTAATTATAAAACCGTCATAATTGTCATTCTTTATATCGTCAAATCGATTGTAGAAAGTATCAATATGCTGTTGTGGAGTATTCTTGGATACATGGCCGTCAACTTCCAGAAGATCAAGTCCAATCTGTAAAGGTGAATTTGAAATCAACCTCAACAAATCAGTCTCAGTCATAATTTTCAACGGCATCAGGTTTAGAACCGCAATTTTTAATGGACGAATATCCTGTGACGTTGCTCTCAGCTCGTCAATTACAAATATATTTTCGTTTCGTAGCGTTTCCACCGCGGGTAACGCCAAAGGGACTTTAACCGGCATAAATTTTAATTTTATACAAAGATAGTTCAATCGGGAATGTTAATCAAAAAGAGCCTGATAATTTTTGTAAAAGTGAATATGCTCAAAAAGAAAAAGCAGGAATCAATCCCGCTTTTAATCATATATTTTCCAATAACTTGAATGCTTCCATTCTGCCAGCATTTATCAAATCCGGATAATGGGCATCGGAGTTAACCAAAACCGGAGTCTTGTATTTCTTCAACCATCCGAAATACCGTTCATGCGGGAAGAATCGGCCATGTGTACTCAGAGCCTTGGTATTTATTTCCACAATCAGTTTATTGTCCATTATTGCCTCGAATTCACGCTTCACAAAGCGTTCGTACCAGTCTTCTTTCTCGATTCCCGGAGCAAAAGAACTGCCGTTATCCCCTATCTTGTCAAAATGGCCGATAATATCGAATCCGCCCAATTCTATCATATCTATGGATTGGGAATAAAATTGTTCTATCACCCATTTGATATCATTCTGGAAATATTTATCCATCTTGACGGAAAAATTTTCATAACTTCCGTCGACATCAATATATTCACCATTCTCGGTTGGAAGAAAATGAACGGAACCTATTTTATAATCAAGATTGATTTTGTCAAAAAGCTCGTTCCTTGCATTAAACAATTTTCCCATATAATCTACTTCCATTGACAAATACAACCGGATTTTATCACCGTATTTATCTTTCAAACGATGATATTCATTGATATATTCCGGAATCTTATTGATATCCATATTGCATGGAGACGCAATCGGTATCGGAGAATGCGGAGAAAAACCGTAATCCGTAAAACCCATTTCAATAGCTTTTACAACAAAGTTATCCATCACATCACGACCGTCACAAAACTGGGTATGGGAATGGAAATTATATAATTTGTTTCCGGATTCTATTATATGCTTGAAATCTACCATATTGACTTTTAATCATAAAAAAATCACGTTCTGCGCATGCAAAGATACACAAAACGTGAAATATAATGTATTGTATAAATGTTATTATTTAGCTTGCGGTCCCGGTTTTGCAATGGACTCTCTCATGGAAGTATCAGCTTCTATATTTTTCATTTTATAATAGTCCATTATACCCAAATTACCGCTTCTGAACGCATCAGCCATGGCTCTCGGGACTTCAGCTTCAGCTTCAATAACTTTTGCCCTTGCCTCCTGTGCTTTCGCTTTCATTTCCTGTTCCAGTGCAATTGCCATTGCTCTTCGTTCCTCAGCTTTTGCCTGTGCAATATTCTTGTCAGCCTGAGCCTGGTCAATTTGAAGTGTTGCTCCGATATTCTTACCTATATCGATATCAGCGATATCAATAGATAAAATTTCAAATGCTGTACCTGAGTCCAGACCTTTCTTCAATACAAGTTTTGAAATTGAATCCGGATTTTCAAGCACCTGTTTGTGACTCTCTGAAGAACCGATTGATGATACGATACCTTCTCCGACACGTGCAAGAACTGTATCTTCACCGGCACCGCCGACAAGCTGACGGATATTTGCTCTTACAGTAACTCTCGCTTTTGCTATCAACTGGATACCGTCCTTTGCGACAGCTGTTACCGGAGGGGTATCAATCACTTTAGGGTTTACTGACATCTGAACGGCATTGAAAACATCACGACCTGCCAAATCAATTGCTGTTGCCATCTTGAAACCCAGGTCAATATTTGCTTTCGCTGCTGATACAAGAGCATGCACAACTTTCACAACATTACCACCCGCAAGATAGTGTGCCTCAAGATCATCACGATTAACTTCTATAAGACCGGCTTTATACGCTTCAATCATCGCACTGACAATCACATTTGCCGGAACCTTACGAATTCGCATTAAAAACAACTGCATAAGAGATATTCTTACGCCTGATACCCGTGCTGAAATCCATAGGAAAAATGGCACATAATAGAAGAATACACACAACAATAATATTGCGAATATTCCGATAATGAATAATAGAATTTCCGGTTCCATTTTGTATTAATTTTTAATTTCTAATTTTCTTACTTCGTTAGACAAAGCCTTTACAGTTCTTCTCAACTCCCCGAGACTTGTTTCAAGTTTCATAATATCCGGTTTCAGAGCCTTGTTTCCGACCCCGAACTTTGCTCTGTATGTTTTTAAATCTTTCAAGATTTCTTCGAGTTCTTTCTGATAACGCAACAACTCTTTCATCAGTTGTTTGGCATCAATACTGTTGAAATCATCATAATTCTTGTATATCTTGTCATTGGAAACGACGAAAGAGAATTCTTCTTTTTTAATAACTTTGTTTACATCAATATTTCTGATGGTTTCAAGCAATCCTGAATAATCTGCACCTTCAGTCCATGTATCAGCAATGGATTTCACACCTGCATAAGATATGATATTCGAATCTTCTGAGCTGTAGTTGACTCTCATTTTAGACGGAATAAAGATATATATAGTTACAGAATCCGGAATCTGATTACGGTCTGTAGCCCACCATCCTGAACCTGTCAACTCATCTACCGCATACAAATAATCATCATACGGAGAGTTGAACGGCATTCCTACATTTTGAGGGGTATAATATTTACCTGTTTCGAGGTCTTTGGACGCTACGAATATATCATATCCGCCAAGCGATTCTTCTCCTTTTGATGCAAAATACATTGAGGTTCCGTCTGCCATCATAAACGGATATGCAGTATCAGCGCCCATCTGCAAATTTGCATCTATAATTGACGGTTTGTCCCATGAATTGTCAAAAAGTTTGGTAGACTGATACAAAGTCAATACACTGTCTTCGTTTTCCTGTGACCAGAACATTTTGGTTCCGGATTCCGGCATATAAACCGGATTCATAGCGGTTTCAGATACTACCCCGGCATCTTCTGCACTTTTGAATTTTCCGATTTCAGGAGAAACCTTGTAATATTTAAAGAAATCGTCTTTTGGGACATTCAAACTGTCAATAATCTCGATTTTCTGAACATGTTCCATCATGACGTTTGCCTTGCTGATTGTTCTTAATTTTGCAAGCTGATTTTCCGGAATTTCGTCACCGTCAGCCTCAACACGTTCTTTAAACAATTCCGCATATTCGTCTGCTTTCACATAATCACCCATATCGAAATAAATCAATGACAGGTAATACGGTGAATACTGAATCTTTTTACTGTCGGAAAATTCCAGGTGTTTTATAGCAGATTTGAAATCGCCTTCATAATACAAACATACACCCAGCCAATGGTTCAAAGCCCCGTTTTTAGGATAGCGTTTGTATCGGTTCTGAAATACAGGTAATGCTTCCGAGTATTTACTCTGTTTATATAAATTTTTCGCTTCTTCATATGTATATGCGAAAACATTTGGAACGGTTAAAGCCAGTAATATTAATGAAAACAGATATTTCATACAATTATTTTTTTCAAATTTAAGAAAAGCATCAGAATAAAGCAAGTATTAGATTAACGTATTTACCCAAATATGACGGTAAAAAGAATATCATCGGCGTTTATTGCGAATCTCGGCAAACGGGGATGATATACTATAAATTCTAAAATTTATTCTAACGGAATCAGGCAAACAGTTTGTTAATACTATCTATCGGCATCATTTTAATAACGATTTTTCCGTCAGGAGTATAATTCGGACACTGCAGCTGCAGCAAGCCTGACTGCAAATTATCCATCTCTTCAGATGTCAGAATCTTTCCGTATGGTATCGCCGCCTTTTGAGCAACAACCAATGCAATTTTTTCAAACAGTTCATTGCCGTCAGCAGCCTCTCCATTAGATATCATTTCAATCAGATTCATCAACGTATCCTGAATATTCAAATTCGGGACCCCGGAAGGAACGCTGTTTACCGCCCATACATTTCCGCCCAAATCTGACAAATCAAAACCGATAGTCTGAATATCGTCTTTATGCTTTTCCAGAACAAGATTCTGTTCAACGCTCAAATGCAGAGTCTCCGGGAATATAATTCTCTGGGATGATACGGATCCCCATTTCTTCTGACTAATAAACTTGTCAAACAATACAAGTACATGCGCCCTGTGCTGGTCTATTATCATCAGTCCGGATTTGACCTGAGACAAAATATATCGGCCTTTGACCTGAAGACAGACATTATTTTCCTTTTGACCTTCAAACAATGTATCCGATTCAACCGGCATATCTCCGCTGATAACGGAAGATGAAACGGTTTCAAATTCGGAACTGTCATCCGGATTCTTGTCTCCGATAAACGAATCATACAATGATTCCCAATTCCGTGTATTCGGATTCTCAGAAGCCTTGTAAGAACCCTGATATGACAACGGTTTGCTATAGTTGTTTCCTGTCTGGAACGGATTGTATGATGTATCCAGTGAAATCTCTGGAGATTTTAACTCCGTACCGCTTGTAAATACAGGAATTTCAGGAGCACCCTCTGTATCAAAATCAATTGAAGGTGCGACACTGAATTTGCCCAATGTTTCTTTTACTGCAGCCGAAATTATCGCCCAGATAGACTGTTCGTTTTCAAATTTAATTTCAGTCTTGGCAGGATGTATATTCACATCAATGGTCTCGGGATCGACCTTCAGACAAATAAAGTAATTCGGATGCTGGTCTCCCGGTATCAACTGGTCATAGCAGGATACCACGGCCTTGTGGAAATATGGATGACGCATATAACGGCCATTTACAAAGAAGAACTGTTCCTGATTCTTCTTGCGTGCATTTTCAGGTCGGCATACATATCCTTCAATATTTATCAAAGATGTATCTACACTTACCGGAATCAACTGCGATTCGAATGTTTTGCCGAACAGACTGACAATTCTTTTTTTCAAATTGCCAGGTTCCAGCTGATGCAAAACGCGGTCGTCGCTCACCAAGGTGAATTCAATTTCCGAATTAAACAAAGCAATCTTTTCAAACTCTCTTAAAATATGGCTGAGTTCTATCTGATTATTTTTCAAAAACTTGCGACGGGCAGGCACATTGTAGAAAATGTTTTTCACCATAAAATTGGAACCCTTTCCATAATAGACAGGTTCTTGAGATTCACATTTGGAACCGCTTATTATCAGATGTGTTCCCATTTGGTCTTCAGCCCGCTGGGTTTTCAATTCAACCTGAGCAATAGCGGCAATAGATGCCAGAGCTTCTCCACGGAATCCCATGGTGCGCAATGAAAACAAATCCTGAGATTTTCGGATTTTGGAAGTCGCATGACGTTCGAATGCCAGTCTGGCATCGGTGGCACTCATTCCGACTCCGTTGTCTATAATTTGAATTAATGTACGTCCCGCATCTTTCAGTATAACTTTAATTTCAGTAGCACCGGCATCAATAGAATTCTCTACCAATTCCTTGATAACGGATGCCGGTCTCTGAATAACTTCACCTGCCGCTATCTGATTCGCAACCGAATCGGGTAATAACTGAATTATATCGCTCATTTTTACAATTTTTTCATTATTGTTCAATCAAACTAAATATTATTTAGATGCTCGCTTTTTACGACCGAGTGTCGGTTCTTCATTTTGCATCAAAATCTTCATTTCCTCCGGAATATTAAAAATATCATCTTTGTCTCTCGGTCTCAATTTGTCATACCAGGAGAAATCCTGCAAATAACAGTCCGAGCGTTTGGACAAATACAAAGGAATTGCTTTACCGGAAACTTCCGGCCACATATTTAATTTTTCAATCTCCTTGCCGTGAAACAATACGGACAGGAAACTGCTTTCAGTTGATACAAGCTTGTTGTAAGTAGAATCCTTTTCAGCAGGCAGGAATATCGCCAGGACATTACCGCTGACATCAAGTTTTCTCAATTGTCCCGCTTCAAATGTGGCAAGCATCTGCTTTCCGGACAACTGGTTGTAATACATCTCTCCGATATGTTCTGCAACGAACCCGAAATCAGGCAATTTTGCCCAGTCTACGGTACTGTCGTTCATGTGAACCTGTATCAAATTACCGAACACCTGCTTGTTTTCATTCCACACAATCGGATGATGGTGCATATTCATAATGGAGTCCATAGAAGTAACACTGATTGAATCTGCGATTCCCTGAATATCATTTCTGAAGAATCTCACGTTATGGTATGCGGACATGATTCTTCCAGTGTCTCCCGAAATATAAGTACGGATTGAATCTCCATGCATATACAAAGTATCACCCTGAGAAAACTCTTTTACAAGTGCTCTCTGCGTTACAAACGAGATTTTGTTGGTATCATCATGATAACCGTATTCACCCTCAAGAATTGTATTGTGAACGGAATCAGTCAAAATCATGTTTCCGAATACTTCCCCGTAATTCTTGATTCGGTCATAAAACAGAGTATCTCCGGTTAATTTCTGGCCGTCTTTTGTTACAATCACCGAACGGTTGAACAATCTCGCATTTTCAGTATCAGTATTGTACTGTCCCAAATCCGAATAGATAACCGTACTATCGGATTCTATGGTTGTGTAACCTACAATATCAGCTATATGATTGTCCGTGTTATATTTCAGAGTATCGGTATTCATAATGAATTTCTCATTAATCAACTGCACGCTGTACAGGAACTCCGCATCTTTGGTGTCAGGTTCATACTGACCATATACGGAACTCAACTCATTCTTTGAATCTATGATTCTGCCGCCTTCAAAATAATAACCGATATTGTCTAACATCAAATAATCCAGACTGTCTGTTGACAATTCCACATCACGGTTTATAAGTTTGACATTAAACCTCAACTTGGCTATTTCTGTCTGACCGTTGTAATACAATTCATCGGCATATACAAACAGGGTATCCCCCTGCTCCATTTTAATATTTCCGTATGCATTAAAGGAGTTTGTCTTGTCATAGAAATGTGCACTGTCGCAATACATGTACATACCTTCTTTTCTAAATTTGACATTCCCGATCAATACCTGATAATCACGGCTGACGAATTCATTCATAGTCAGCTTGTCCGCATATTCAAGAAAAACTTTGTTTTTCTGCATGCGGTCAGCGTCCGGAATCTGCGGTGTGTATACATACCCCTGCGCAACGGTATATTCAGACAATATATTTACAAAAGAAATAGCCAAAAGGCATAAGACTCCGTAAAGAATCTTATGCCCTTTATTTATCGGTTTGTTTGTTCTGTGCATATAATATTATTTCTTTAGCCAGCCGTCATATTCGAAATCACAATTTCGCCAGCCATCTTCAATTCTAACGTATGTCTCTTTCTGTTTTTTAAGTACCCAATCTTTGATAATTTTTTCCTGCTGTGCTACTTCATAAAGACTCTTAATCTTCTGATAATCTTCAGCAAGGTTGGCTTTGTGACCTTCAATTCTGTTTTTCAGTTTTACAATTGCCACAACTTCACGGTTGGTCTTGGGATTAATCATAATGAAAGCATTTGAAATATCGCCTTCTTTCATCTCGTTAACCTGTTTTGATATTTCCTGAGGCAACTGAGACATTTCGAAACGTGTTGTACTTTCGTTTGTCATATTGTCTACATATACCATCATACCTTTGTTATTCTTGCTGTCTTTATCCTGAGAAACATACAATGCAGCATCTTCGAAAGAGAACTTGTTTGCAAGAATATCTGTTCTCAAAGAATCCAGACGGTTGATACCGTCTGTCAAATCTTTCTCTGCAATTTTCGGACGAAGAATAATGTGGCGGAAGTTTGCCAAATCACCACGCTTTTCAATCAACTGGATAATATGGTAACCGAATTCTGTTTCTACAATTTTTGAGACCTTCTTCGGGTCATTCAAATTGAATGCTACAGCCGAGAATTCAGGAACGAATGAACTTTTACCTTTGAATCCCAACTCACCGCCATACATTGCGGATGCATCTTCAGAATATAGGATTGCAAGTGTTGAAAATTCACTTTCTCCGGTATTCACACGATTTGCATAATCACGCAAACGGGATTTCACTTCATCGATTTCAGACTGCGGGATTACCGGATTCAATGAAATAATCTGAACTTCCACCTGAGTCGGTACAAACGGAATCTGTTCGTCTGTCAATGTATTGTAATACTTTCTGACATCGGATGGTGTCGGTTTTATATCTTTTGTCAAAGTCCTTTTAACTTCATCAATGGTATACTGGTTGCGAATCATTTCGCGCAATGATTCTCTCAATTCCGGCATCGGTTTTCTGAAATACTCTTCAACCTTTTCTTTGGAACCGATAGATGTAACGAAATAATTGATTCGTCTTTCCACTTCCTGGAAAATTGTAGCATCCTGCACGGTTACAGTATCGATTTTGGCCTGATGCAGGAACAATTTTTGAATTGCCATCTGTTCCGGAATCATACAATACGGATCTCCGTTTAGATCTTCGCGGTCATACTGCAACTGCATATACTGTTCTTCAATCTCTGACTTGTATATAGGTTCATCTCCTACCACCCAGGCAACTTCTTCAACGATATTGTCAGCACTGGCCATCAGAGCCGATGCTGCTATCAATGATAAAGATAAAAACTTAAATTTCACGTTATATTTCTTTTATTGTTTCTTAATATTGATTACCAAATCTCCGGACTTGACAGCCTTGTCATACAACTTCTGTCTCAACATAACATCAAATCTGCGTTGATTTCGGTTAACATAAATTTCTTTTATCTCCGGTTTTATCAATTCAAACGGAACTACTTCGCCCTTCAACTTAAAATCGGATATATTCAACAAATATACGAAACCATTTTCAGTTAATTCGTACGTTTTATGAGTTTTAACGAAAAGATTGGGATTTTCAAAATCGTTAGGAATAATTTTCTGTATTTCCGCCCAGTTTATCCACTTGTCCCTGAAATAATTGTAGGATATAGCTTCTGTAAGACCGAATTTCTCCAGTTTCTCAACATCCGCAATTTTTGTGCTTTTATACCATTTCCTGATATTTTTCAGATTCGGAATATCTTCGGAGACTTTGATAAATATTCCCTTGACAGCCGGTTCTTCCAGTCGGAACAATGACTGATGGTTTTCATAATACGCCCTCAATGTATCTTCAGGAATATCATACAACGCGCCGTCGTTCAAAATCATTTGCTTGCGGTATTCATAAGCTAGCAATGAGTTTCGATACTCCTCTACCGCTTTGTTTATCTTATCAAGATTCGAAATATTCTTTTCAGCTACATCAGTCAGCAATTGAACATCTATCCAGTTCCGGATATAGGATTCCGCAACTTTTAGACTGTCATTCTTACTCAATCCGGCAGGAATAACATCTTCTACATCCTGCTTGTACAAATAGGCACCCTCATAAGAAACCAATATGTCTTCTATCTTATCTTCTTTCGGGTCTCGGTTGCATGAAATGATACCCACAAGAATTATTATAAGAGAGAAGACATATTTAAGCATAATACTTATTGAAATTGATTATGCTTCAAAATTAATAAAAAATTTGCTATTTTACTTTCTTCAAAACCTTTTTATTAATTTTTACTTTGTATTTATTTTTCAATTCTTTGACCCATTCTTTTTCCAATGCATTCTGATAATCAACGGTTACCAGACCTCTGACATCGCGGGCTTCTTCCGGTTCGGCAATGATTCTGCCTGAATGTTCAAAATATACTGGGAATGTTGCGTTCGGGTTCTTGAATTCAGGATTTTTGGCGAAAACCAATGCATCAACAAGTTCATTTTCGCCTTTTGATACTAATACACGTTCAATCTTAATATTGTGTCCGTGAGCTTTTTTCATCGTAGAAATCAAAGTATCGTTACTGATAGTCGGAAGTTTGTCTTTTACAAGTTTTGCAACGCTGTCATTGACTACCTGGATTATAAATCCTTTATATTTAGGTTCTTTCCAAGTGTATTTGTTTTTGTGTTCCTGGAAATATTTTTCAAGACCTTCTTTGTCTCTGTTTGCCTTGTCCCATACTTTCTGGTTGCTGATTTCATACAAAAGCAAACCGTCGCGGTATTCGTGTACAAGATTTGCAAATGCAGGAACTTCTTTTTCAAGCAGGTTCTTTTTGTATTTTACAACACTCTTGGTCCCCAGTTCGTCCAAAGTTCTGTCGATATAACCTTTAGCCGCCAAAACGGACATATTGTCGTATTTCTTCAAATCTCCGGCCAAATCTTTACCGGTAAGTTTCTGATCAGCGTAAGTGATAAGAGGTTTCTCATAATTCTTGACCATATCAAGGAACAAAGAATCGTATGCTTCATGTTTTTCAAGAATGCTAATGATTTCCTTTTTACCCTTTTCAAAAACCTGATATTTCAAATCTTTCTTAATCTGAGCGATTTTTTCATCACGAGCCTGACTTGCACGGCTGTCTCGTGCAAATGTTGCAATGATTTCTTTTTTCAGATTTTCAAAAGAATCAACGCCTCTTTTGTCAAGTTTTTTGATTACGTGATAACCGTACATTGTTTCAATCGGTTTTGAAATCTCTCCGATTTCCATTCTGAAAGATTCTGCTTCGAATTGAGGAACCATACGTCCTGTACCAAACCAGGGAAGTTTACCGCCGTTTCTTGCGCTTCCAGGATCTTCTGATTCTCTTCTGGCGATATCCTCGAAATCACCACCGTTTATAATAATATTGTACAAGCTGTCAACTTTTGCCTTGGTTTCAAGTTTCTGCTGTTCATTGGCTCCTCTCGGGAACAATTTCATAACATGCTCTACAAGAACCTCGCCCATTGAAGGACGACGGCCGTGAACTTTGATCAAGTGGAATCCATAATCAGTTTCTACGACATCAGAGATACCTCCAACCGGAGTTTGATATGCAGCATATTCAAAAGAATAAGGAAGCAGACCTTCTCGGATAAAGCCCATATGACCTTTGTTGCGCTTTGCCTGTCCGTCTATAGAATATTTTACAGCAAGATCTTCAAAAGATTCACCGTTAAGAATACATTGCTTCAAACTGTCGGCAAGATGTAGCTGTGTTGAACGGCTGTGGGTAACCGGGTCGTTTTTATACAGCATAATGTGAGACACGTCAACATCTTCAAGTTTTCTGTCGTATGCCTCTTTGGCCAAACGTTCTGTAACGGCATCATCCTTAAGATAAGGAGCAGCCAAATCATCACGGTAGCCGTTAAATTCATTTATAAAGCTTGCGGTTTTATCAATTCCTGCTTCCTCTGCGTCTGCGACTTTTAATTTGTAAGTAACAAACATGTCAACATACTTTTCAAAAGTCTGTTTTTCAATCTGAGACTGTTTGTTCTTATTATAAAGATATTCAAATTCAGATAAGGTTACATCCTTCCCGTTAATTGTCATCAATACCGAATCTTTTGCATCAACGTTGTTTGAAAGTAATGCAGCAAATGCCAATACTCCAACTAGAAGTTTTTTTCTCATATTTATATTACATTAATTAACTATGCGTTATAATTTGTCACTTAATTATAACGCATAGAACTTAATAAAATTATATTTCAAGTAAAATTTATCGTTAGCCGCGGCTGTAGTTCGGAGCCTCGCTTGTGATAGCCACATCATGCGGATGGCTTTCTGCTACACCTGCACCAGTAATTCTTGTGAATTGTGCATGATGCAATTTGTCGATGTTTTCAGAACCACAGTACCCCATACCGGCTCTCAAACCGCCAAGGATCTGATATACAACTTCATATAGAGTTCCTTTATACGGTACGCGAGCTGCGATACCTTCCGGTACAAGTTTCTTGTTGTCTTTTTGGTCTGCCTGGAAGTAACGGTCCTTGGAACCTTTTTCCATTGCTTCAAGAGAACCCATACCTCTGTATGATTTGAATTTACGGCCGTTAAAGATGATTGTTTCACCCGGTGATTCTTCAACACCTGCAAGCATACCGCCAAGCATAACGCTGTATGCTCCGGCAGCC
>SAMEA104404097__coassemble_1308_pt1 | contig 21065 bp, 17 predicted proteins | sample SAMEA104404097__metabat2_high_PE_098 | metagenome-assembled genome bin SAMEA104404097 (sample SAMEA104404097) | Balaenoptera acutorostrata | reverse complement strand
TAGTCCACAATCTCCTTAAAAACGCCCTCTTCTCCATATTTACTAATATTATCCTCATACCACTCGGTAAAAGCACGATAAACAGCACTCTTATTTATCATTGACATGCGTTTTGCCATGATGAAGAAGCGGAAAAATGCTTCCAATTTCTTTGAATCGCTGTCTATAAGTTGTTCCAGACGTTTCCAATACTTTTCATAGTATTTGTCTTGAAGTTCGCTTTGGATAGGCATAAGGATAAAATTACGAATCAAATCACTTGCCGTCAACTTTGCTCCAGTAGCATTAATACTCTCGAAAATTTTCTGAGGGTAATCGTCTTTTCCAATAGGCACGCAAACGATATACAATTTATTCATCGCCTCCAGAATATCATTAATGGTGTACTCACCCAACAATTCCTGAAGAAAATTTTTGATGTAAACAAAATTGAGATAAACATTTGCCCTCTTCTCCTCTATACTATCAAAATCACGAGAGACGATATGCTGATATACAGCATCATCAGAAACGAGAGGCTTCAGTTTAAACTTGTTTGTATCGTTAAAAGGATTGACTAGATACATATTTTCCAATCTCTCTGCCTCAATATTCATGCTTCGTTCAAGCATGAGTTCCTTTATAGCATAGAGAATGAGGAATATCGTTGTGAGACGTTGCTGACCATCAATAACAGAACGTTCACGTTGAAAAGGGGATATACTCGTTTCCAAATATATCATGATACCGATAAAATGCTTATTTCTCTCTCCACTCAGCACTACTTTTATATCATCTAGGAGTTGCTTAACTTCCCGGTTTGCCACCCAAGTATAATTACGCTGATATGCTGGAATCACAAACTGTGTTCCCTGACTTCCATAGAGTAATTCTAGAAGTCCAACTTTTATTGGTATATTTTCCTGTTGCATCTTTTATTATTGTTCGTTTTTCTTTGAAATGAATTAGATTTAAACACAAATGTAACAATTAACTATGTAATAACACTCAATGTAAGGAAAAACTTTGAATGAAACAAAACCGAACAGATAGGATAACCATGAGTAGTACTTCACTTACAATTAACCAATTGCTTGAATTTTATCACTAAATCTGAGTAAAAAAACACCTGCAAAATTCACATTAAAATTTTACAAGTGTATATACGCCGAAAACACCGAGTTGAAAACCCGGTGCTTCAGTAGCCCATAGCAGAATCGAACTGCTCTTTCAAGAATGAAAATCTTGCGTCCTAACCGATAGACGAATGGGCCATATTTAAATCACATCAGTTGTTGGTGCTGATTAAGCAGCCAATTTGTTTACGTGAAGAGCAAGTTTGCTTTTTAGGTTAGAAGCTTTGTTCTTAGAAATGATATTCTTGCTTGCTAGACGGTCAAGCATTGCAGTTACTTTAACAAGATCAGCTGCAGCCTGAGTTTTGTCAGTCATTGCGCGCAGACGACGAACTGCTGTACGAACAGTTTTTGCATAATAGTGGTTGCGAAGTCTTCTTGCTTCTATCTGACGAATTCTCTTAATAGATGATTTGTGGTTTGCCATTTTAAAAAATTTATTTTCTTAAAAAATTGCTTTAATAGTAGCCCATAGCAGAATCGAACTGCTCTTTCAAGAATGAAAATCTTGCGTCCTAACCGATAGACGAATGGGCCATCGTTTTGCCCTGGGTTATTGTTCGTTCCCAAAAGCGAGTGCAAATATAGAGACATTTTTTGAATCCCGCAAACATTTTGATTAAGAAAATTCAAAAAAAGTTTTTTTTCACTTTTTTTGCTAAAAAACATACCCGATTAGTACATTTCGGCGTATTTTTGTATTGAAAAGGAACTTGATTACATTTTTTAATAGAACCGGTTATGTATGAAAAATTGCACGGAATCGTGCTGCATACTTTAAAATATAATGACAAAAATTCCATCGTTCACGTGCAGAGCCGCGAGCACGGAAGGGTTTCTTTTCTTCTCTCTCAGGGCACCGGCAAGAGCGCGCGTATGAGAAACGCCCTGTTTATGCCCCTTAGCATCCTCGACATTGAAGCGAAAATAACCGTCGGGCGTGATATATGCACCATTAAAGATGTTCGCCCTGCGGAGATTATTGTGAGCATTTACTCGGACCCGGCAAAAAATGCAATTGCCATGTTCATCGCCGAACTGGTGGGCAAAGTGATTCAGGGCAGCGAGGACAGTTCACATATCTACGACTATGTGGAAGCCGCGGTGAAAATGCTGGAAGTGATGGAAGGCAGCGTTGCCAATTTCCACATCTGTTTTCTGTACCGTCTGGGCGGAATTCTGGGTATCACTCCGGATGTCGAAAGCTACCGCGACGGATACGGATTCAACATGAATGAGGGTGTGTTTATGCCGTATTACAACAACGGCGCCGCTTTTATGATTTCTCCAAGCGACGCCCTGTTATTAAAAAATCTTGACCGCATCCGTTTCAGCAATATGCACCTGTTCCGCTTTAACCGCGACCAGCGCAATATGCTGCTGGACAAAATGCTGAGATACTATCAAATTCACAACTCGACTCTGGGCAATCTGAAATCGCCCGAAATTCTGTCGCAGCTGTTTGACTGACAGTTTACCATGAACCGGAAGCACCACCTCCGCCGAAGCTGCCGCCTCCAAATCCTCCGAAACCACCGAATCCTCCGGATGAACCTCCGAACGATGATCTGCCGCCGGTATAGAAAATCACGGGACCGCCGGCTCTGCCTCTGCGTGTACCGGATGAACCGTTACTGCCTCCGCTGCCGTCTTTTGTCACGACAATGAATATCAAAATCAACAAAACCAATCCGATAAGGGAATAGTACCACGGAACATCATCGCCGGCATTGCGACGACCGTAATTTCCGTCATGATATTCACCGGCAGCAAGCGGCATCAGCACGCTGACCGCATTTACCGCTCCCTGAAAATAATTGCCGCGTTTGAACTGCGGAATCAGTTCGTGACGGATAATCTGCGAGCAGGCTGCATCGGTAATCGCGCCTTCAAGACCGTACCCTACCGCAATGGCGACATCGCCTCGGGATGCACGGGTTTTCGGTTTTATCAATAGTACAACACCGTTGTTGTTTTCTTTTGTACCGACTCCGTATTTCTCTCCGATTTCGTATGCCATTTCAATGGCTGTCTTGCCTTCAAGGTCCGGAACGGTAACCACCATTATTGCATTGGAAGTACTGTCGGCAAACGCAAGCAGCACCTGTTCAAGATTGGTTTGCTGAAAAGCGTCGAAAACACCGGCATTGTCTACAACCAGACGTTTCGGTACAGGTTTCTTGACCGCTACAGAATCGATTTGTACAAGCACGTCCGGCTGAGCCTCTTCCTTAACTTCCTGTTTCGGCTGCTGGAATCCCGGTATCTGTGCGGAGATTCCGAACGCTCCGGTCGCAAAAAGGACCAGTCCGAACAGCAAACGGCGCATCAGTGTTTTATTCTCCATAAGATATATCATTACTCAATTCGTTCACGTCGTCATCCTGATAAGGAAAATATTGACGCAAATGAACACCGATTGCCTTGATTGCAAGGCTCAGTCCTTCTGCAGCTTTACCTGCCGCCAGATATTTTGCAAGGATTTCTTTTTCTTCATGCCAGAAGTCTGTCGGGACTTTGTCATAAATACCCTTATCTCCGATAATGGCGAAGCAGTGGGATTCGGTTGCCAAATAAATCATCACTCCGTTACGAAGTAGTGTTGCACTCATACCAATCTGGTCGAACACCTGGACGGCGCGTGCGTATGCATCACCGTCAACACATTCGCGTTCGATATGAACTCTGATTTCTCCCGAAGTATTTTTCTCGGCCTCTTCAATTGCGCAGACCACAATTTTCTCGTCTTCAGAAGTCAAAAAACGATTTCCTGACATATTATATTGTTTTAATTAGAACTCTACTACAGGAGCTTTTTCAGCACCTTCTTCTGCTTCGAAATAGCCCTTCTTCTCAAAGCTGAAAATCATTGCTACAAGATTCTGCGGGAATTTTCGAATATAGGTATTGTAATCCTGGGCTGTTTCGTTAAACTTTTTGCGTTCAACAGTAATTCTGTTTTCAGTACCTTCAAGCTGAGCCTGCAGCTGCAGAAAGTTTTCATTAGCTTTCAATTCCGGATAGTTTTCTGTAACAGCAAGCAATCTGCCAAGAGTTGCTGAAAGTTCCCCCTGAGCTTCCTGGAACTTCTTAATCTGCTCCGGATTAAGATTTGATGCATCAACAGTTACCTGAGTTGCTTTTGCACGGGCTTCCACAACATTTTCGAAAGTTTTTGATTCGTGCGCAGCATACCCCTTCACTGTACTTACAAGATTTGGAATCAAATCTGTACGCCGCTGATATACGTTTTCAACCTGAGACCAGGCAGCACCTACAGCCTCTTCTTTTTCAACCATAGTATTATAGCCACAGCTGTTCAAGCCTATTAACATTACAAATGCCATAAATGCAAGCAATAGTGATTTTTTGTTCATGATGTTATATTTTAAATTAATAAAAGTTATCTATCACTTTTCAAATATAAGAAAATAAAATAACAACAACACCATAACCGCCCTCTTTTTGCAGCCTCAACAATATATATTAAATAAAAAGACGGATAATTTGGATTCTTTAAACAAATCCCAGTCCAACGCCCTTCCCACTCGCTTCACACCACAGAATACGTCCCGTAATCGAAAATCATCACAAAGGTTGCTCAAATCGAATAAAAAAGTTAATTTTGCCACACATTTGCAAATGCCTCTGTAGTTCAACGGATAGAATAGAAGTTTCCTAAACTTTAGATAGCAGTTCGATTCTGCTCGGAGGTACAAAAAGAGAAGCAAACCAACGGGAGGGTACTGAAAACGCAAACAATTTTCAGTACCCTTATTTGTTATAACCTATTTTTAGCCGAGAACAATAAACAAGTATAATAATCTCAGGCAGCACTATTCATGTCAAGAAAATACACCTAAGATCTCCGTCAAAGAAATATTAAAATCAAATCTAAAAAAGTGAGAAACGTCAAATCACCCTCTTACATATATTTTCAACGACAGTCGGTTAATATGTCGCCTCATATTGCTTGGCAATATGATTCCAGTTGTAGATGGATTCCGCGATTTCACGAAGATTGTTATTTTCGAAATTGTTTGCTTTCAATAATACTACAAGGTCATCACAATTTTTGAAAAAATATGCCTTGTTCATGGTCGTTTCGCGATTATACACAATATCATAAGCCAGAATCGGCCGATTGAAGAAGATAGCCTCCACCAATGAAGGATTTGTTCCACCGGCACTGTGTCCGTGTACGTAACAATAGGCATTTTTTCTCAACACATACAATATGTCCATATCGTAGATGGATTCAAACAACTTGATATTCGGGAATCCTTCGTATTGTTTTTTCAGTCTTCGCGAATAACGGCTTTGATTCCAATTCCCGACAAACACAAGATTTTGTCCTGTTTTTGCAAATGCTTCAAGAGTGATATCACAATTGTTCTCCGGTTCAATACGACAAACAGATACTGAATATTTGTTCTTTTCAAGACCGTAATCTTTCAGAATTTTATTCTCTTTACCTTCCGCCAAATCACGGATTACATGATTACCTCCATATAGAATCAACTCTGATTTTACACCATATGCCTGGGAAACATAATCTTGTACACCTTTATTGTCAGCAATCACCACGTCTGCATAACGGACAGCAACTTTTTCCGACAATCTCAAGAATTTCCGAGTAAAATAGCTCCATTTCTCTCGTCGATGTTCAAGTCCGTCCACATTGACAACAACTTTTCCTTTCCCGAAAAGTTTTAGAACCGGCAGGAACACACAACCAGAGATACCAAGAATCAATACCGTATCATACCCTCTGAAACAGCGGATCATGGAAACTATATCATATAAAATGCTCTGGAATCCGTGAGATTTTAACGGTACGTATTTCAAATTGCTACCCTTATAGGTTTTAAGTTTTTCGGGCATATCAATACTGCTGCAGAATACAGTATATTGAATATCTGGTGAACAATTGTCTCCAACTATATTCTCCACCAAAGATTCAAATCCGCCATAATTTGCAGGTATACCCTGAGATCCCAAAACAGCTATTTTTTTCATTTACTTGTCAGCAAACCGTAAATTTTAGATGTCATTTCATCCATATTGTATTTTCGGACAATTTTCAATGCATTCTTCGACAATTTTTCGTAAATATCCGTATTCTCCAGAATCTGAGTGATTCTGTCCGAAATTTCGGGTAAATTCTGCACATCTATTTTATATCCGTTCATACCGTCTTCCACAAGTTCAGACACACCACCGACAGTAGGGACTATCACCGGCAATCCGAATGAAAGAGCTTCAAGTATCGTCATTCCGAATGTTTCAACGGTATATAATTTGTTGGAAAGATTCACAACGATTGAAGCATTTTCGTAAAACGGAGCAGTATCTTTCTGACAGGCATATACTTCCATATTGTCTGGCTTGCGCAAATTTCTATGCTCCAGCCATCTGTCTATCATACTTTGTTCATCGCCTATAACCAGAGTAAAGGTATATTGCAGTAACATTCCCGCAAGGGTAAAAAAATCAGCAATTCCTTTATACTCCTTCAAAGATGAAATGAGTAAAATATTTTTGTTTTTACACCGGTCAAAGGTATTAAAATTTACCTTACAAACAAAATTATCCGGCAAAGCATTTGAAACCACGGATACTCCCCGTGTCCTTTTCAAAAAGGAACGCTGATAGTTTGACACGCATATAATCTTATGAGCAAGTATCTGCATGCATGAACATAGAAAGCGGTAAAACAATCCGCGCGCGTAAGCATTTTCGTGATAATGATAAACGACCTTTTTCCCGATAATTTTACCCGCAAAAGCAGGCATTACGGGTAAAATTGTATTGATGTAAAATACTGTATCCTTGTCGAACGTATATTTTAGCGCATAGAAAAAGGTATATATCTGAGTCCGGGCATAACGGAATGATGTAGCAAAAAGGTTTCCGCTAAACCGATATTTATATGTTTTGAATTTTATATTGGGATATTTTGCCAATTCAGATAACGCACCATCGGCTCCCGAAGTTACGAGATCTACTGATATTCCCTTTTCCAACATCTTTTGCAGGACGCTCTTCAATACTTTTGGGCTCCCGCTATAATTGTTTAGCAAATGGAAACATACCAGTTTTTTCATCTTCTTGATACTTTGTTTTAAACCTCCAATATTCCGGGCTCTCGGTGTTCATATTCAGTTTGAAAATGACGAACTGCGGTCAATATCATTACTGCACCCCAAATATACGGAATATTGCAGAATGTCGCACCAAAAAGCACAACCCATAAAACCGTTTCACCCGAAAAAAATCGTTTTATAAACAAACAGAAAGCAATAATCTGCATAATTATAAAACTAACCAGTCCATAATCTCCAATCATACCGATGGTTGCTATCTCGCTTAACTGACCGGCTTCTTTCTGATAATCGACACCATGACCGAACCACGTATCAACATCGCTCAAATCAAGGTTTGTCAATGTATTCGAAACCGGAATTGTCCTCCATGCTGCACTGGCATCCGCTTCAATTATCTTCTCATTGTCAAAAGTAAAAAATGCGGCAACGGAATCAACCACTCTTTCCAACGGGTTGAATTCTACAAACAGCAATACAGTAAGCAGAGCAATAATCACCGGAACCACAACTTTCAAATATCTTTTTTTAAGAAAATACAATCCAACAATACAAAGTGCCATAATAGCTGTACCGCTGAACAATGTCAACATTATCCACAGGAATGCAATTGTCGACAGCTTGTTTTCCTTAAAAATCTCTTTCAAAGACAATATTCTGCCATACTTCAATTCCGACATTCTCAACAACGACAAATACGCCACAGCCATAAGTTGTGCGACATAAGACGGCTCATTGGACAGAGAATTGGCACTCAATCCGCGATGCATGCCGTAGGTCATATTTACCAGCGGACAATATTCGATTCCACACACAATCAATAACTGCTGAATTATCAATACAACAGCAAAGGCTATTATCATAATTTTAAGCAATTTGATAAAAAAAACGCGGTCAAAAACCTTCTCTACGGTTATCAGATTATAGTAGGTAACATACATGAACAGAAATGATGCCAAATACAGCAATGTCCCGGCACGAAGAGTTTCCGGATGCAGCACGGCAGCAAGTATCACGAAGAAATAATATAGTCCGAACAAAACGACGGCACGACTGATTTTCATCGTATACACGAAAAACACGGGTACACACAGCAATACGGCAAACGATTTCGGGATACTTACACCGGAACGCCCTTCCACGGGAAGATACTGCACACAAAACATCAGCAGTACAAACGCCGCGATATATCTTAATGTAAAATATTTTGTTAGTTCTTTATCCATCCTTTTCGGGTATTATACTGACTATTGCTATATATTACAAATATACGAATCCCCTTTCTAAAATCAGGGTATTCTTGTTTATTCTATTCCGGATTCCGATCCAACACATCCTTGATTGCCTGAAGCAGGCCATATCCGTTTTCCTCATCCGGTTCGAGAGAACCTCCTTCAGCCCATTCATTCCATGCAAAAACGAAAATCATATCCGTTGCATAATATTTTCGGCTGTTATCTACAAGACGGGAGAAATAAGTTTTGAATTTGTCCACTGACATTCCGGTGTACACACTACCCCTCTTCTTGTGACGCGGAGTATTGTCCCAGTCGGTAAATGCACATGGAATCATTGCAGGTTTAGTATTTTCCGGGCGCAAATCCAGAATCTTGTTCCAGATTTCGTCATAATCAACTTTCTTGACTTCAGAAGGCGCCTTTTCAGGCATCAATGTTGATTTGATACCAAACATTCGCTTTATTTCATAGCTGTACCGGATTAATTTCGGCATAATTCGTCCACTTTTCCTTCCGAAATACATTTCCGCATATTGAGGATTCATCTCTACACCGTAATCAAACAACGACTTGTCCCAGCTGTTGTCAAAACTGCTGAACGCACTCTGATATATATAGGTCAACCCATCAAAACCGTTTTCTACTGCCATCCGCGTCCACAAATCAAGCATTTTCTTTAATTTACGAATCAGGTTGGGCACATATATCACCATCTGAGGCTTGTTGTTCTCGGTCATATACCGCTTGTCCTTGAAAAACGGCAGCAGATAATTGAAATGATCCACCCAGTCCTGTTCATCATCAAAATCATGAGCAATCAGGATCTTCGGTGATTTGTCAGAGGACTTCCATGTATCGGTCCAGTTATGGTTGGCCCACGAAATACAATACTTAATATCTATTTCCGGATGAGCAAGCAGCATCTCCATCGGTTTTTCCAGCAACAGTTTGCCGTTAAACCAGTAATGATACATACAAAAACCGTAAATGCCGTAATCTTTGGCAAGTTTACACTGCCATTTCAATGTTTCGAGGTCATCGAGAGAATAGTAATTATGATTCAACGGCACTCTCGGCTGACGGTGTCCGGCAAACAAAGGTTTCGCAGACCGCACATTGTCCCATTCGGTAAAACCCTTACCCCACCACTCGTCGTTTTCGGGAATGGCGTGAAATTGGGGAAGATATACCGGTATTACTTTCATACGCATCTGCTATTCAGAAGTAATCTTTTTACTTTTCAAATTATCCAGCACTGACATATAAAATGAATCTCTCAAAATATATTTCAATACCATATGGGAATACACTATTACAACGGAGATGAAGACTACCAAATTATAAATCACGCCCAAATCAAAAACTTTGATTCCAAACAATCCGGTCAAAGGAACGAATACCAGCAGATATTTGATCAAGTCCAATAGTTTCAGAGATATATCTTTCAAGCGTCTTTTTGCATAGATATATGTTCCCGCGATAATAATAACCTCGGACGCAATCCAGGACGCAGCTGTAATATTACTCATATATTCGGGGATAAGCAACAGGTTCAAAACGAAACCTGTACCAACGCCACACACCGCAGCAATCAGCACTCCTTTTTCCATATTGTTCGGAATCAACACCTGATTAATCATAATCTGGGAAATCCCGCCAATCAAAATAATAAATATGGAGATTCGCATCGGATTGACAGCTCCCTCATATCCCGATCCGGCAACCAGCAACACTATCTCCGGCACAAACAATTCCACTAAAATTATCAGCGGAATTGAAAATATATAAAGCAGTTTAAACGAGCTCCCGACCAGATAGTTGGCATAAGCATCATTCTTCTGATGAACAAGCGAACTCAATCTCGGCAACATTACAAGCGTATAAGCATTATACACCAAAAGAATTATCAGCGAAAGTTTGATTGCTATAGTGTAAAATCCGACTTCGGTATCATTTCCCATAAAACCGAGTAAAACGGGATTAACTGTATTGTAATACGACAGCAAAACGACCTGAATGCCTATAACCACAAAAGATTTGAGATATTTTCGGACTTCAGTGATTGAAACGCTGACCAGCCTGACAAATTTGCGTCTGTATGTCCAGTTTACCGCGGCATTAGCAAAAACGACTGCCGCAGAAAGCAAATAGTACCGGATATAATGGTCTTCATTCCGAATCAAAACAAATACCGCGGCTACATACACCAAACGAATTAGTAACGTACGGTATGCAATGTATTTGAAATTCTCAATTCCGTTAAAGAACCAGTCGACAATAAAATTATTGAAAAGAATATAGAAAAAGCCGATATACAGCAACGTTGAATACCGCTCCAAATCCGAAACAAAAAATATGATTCCGACATACACCAGCAACGCAATGGCTGTAAATACCGCAAGCAGATAAAACAGACATGAAAAGCACTTGTCAAGATTCGGTCTGTTGTCCTTGTGTTTGGCTATTTCGCGTGCTCCCAATGTCAGGATTCCAAGTGAAGATACCAGCACGAAGAAGTTAACGAATCCCGAAACGAAATTGCAGATGCCAAGACTGGCAACACCCAGCACTCTGGTAACGTAAGGGAATGTCACCAGCTGGGATACATACAACCCCGTTGTCAAAAATATATTGTAGAATATATTTTTTTTGATACTCATCACCTGTCCAAAATTAAACCGTTATTTTTCCCCGGATTTAAGACAGTATCGGGAATACAAAATCAAATACGGAAGCACCAATCCTGCGACCACAGCTATCAGAAATGCTGCAACTATGTTCGGGCGCACCGGAACTTCATTTCCATACGGAGCATCTATCAATGTTACATCCGCTTCAGCAACTGCGGCCTTGATTTCTGCATTTTCTTTTTGCTGCATCAAGTGCAGACAAACCGATTTGTCAAGTCCGTATTCATGAACTGTTTTTCGCGCAGTTTGCTCTTTTGATTCATCCCAACCGTCGGCTATTGCGGTTTCGAGCATATTCCGACGTATTTCAAGTCCGTCAAAAAGACTGTTTCTCATATCGGAAAGCACCTTGTCAAATTCCTGTATTTCTTTCACTTCAGTAGAATTTTCAACAAGCATTTTTCTGCGAATCTGAAGTTCATTGTATTTTTCAATCAGATTATCAAGCTGAATATCTCCGGTTTGTGTCAATTCCGGAACAACTTTATACCGGTTAATTTTTCTGCCGAGAAAAGCACCGATTCCGTTTATAACATTAATCATAGCCTTGTCCGGCAACTGCTTTCCGGAAATTTCAGAACCGTTTTTCCCGTTATTGTTCGCCAGTTCGGCTATTCGGTTGTCGGCATATCGCCCGGTTACCAGCGCCGCATATTTTTTCCCGGAAAGATAGAATTTCATATATTCATCTATCAATGCTGATATAACAAGATTTGCCCGTACGGTATCAGTATCAAAATAGTCGATTTGAACCATTGTACTGCCCTTGACCGGATTGGAAACCTGTACTCCGTTTCTGACTTCATCTGCTGTTAAAATATAACCGGATTCGAAATTCAGCCGGTTGGCCACTTTTTCTGCAATACTTCGAGAACCGAGTATAAACATATCGTTTTCCACCCCGCTTGAGGTCGAAATGATATTATTTTCAAACAATGCGGAAATATTTTTCGCTCCGCCGTGCTCCTCGGTTCCGACCATAATCACCGCTGAATTCTTATACATCGGAACGGTAAAAATACAATAACAAATGGCTGCGACAAGAAATATCACAACCGAAGAAAGTATTCGTTTCCAATGGCGGACTGTTATCTGAACAAATAGTTTCAAATCAACATACTCTTCCCCGCTGAATTTAGTATTCCGGGAAACTTTGCTGGACAGGTTCATATCGTATTAGTATCTGTTTTTGAGGCTTTTGTTTTTAATTCTGTATATTTTGCAAAACACACTATACAAATGTAATTTATTTTACACATCCTCCCAAATAAAAAGGACACGGATTAATTTCACGAACTGTATAGGCATAAAAAAAGCGGACAGAATCTGTCCGCTTTGATATGATGCAAAATAGGATTATGCAAGTGATTTGATAACCTTTCTGATATCTTCGGCAAGCTGTTCTGCTTTTTCCATTGTGCTTGCTTCTGAATAGATACGGATAATCGGTTCTGTGTTACTCTTGCGAAGATGTACCCAGCAATCGTCAAAATCAATCTTGACACCGTCGATATCTGTGATTCTTTCGTTTGAATATCTTTCTTTGACTGCAAAAAGGATTTTGTCAACGTCGATATCCGGAGTAAGCTGGATTTTTGATTTTGCAATGCTATATGCAGGATATTCTTTCTTCAATTCGCTGACTTTTTTGCCTTTCTTTGCAAGGTTTGTCAGGAACAAAGCAACACCTACAAGAGCGTCACGCCCGTAGTGAGCAGCAGGATAGATAACACCGCCATTACCTTCTCCACCAATAACCGCACCTGTACGCTTCATTTCAGTAACTACGTTCACTTCACCTACTGCAGAAGCTGAGTAAGTGCATCCGTAAGTTTCTGTTACGTCGCGAAGTGCGCGGGATGATGAAAGGTTGGATACTGTTGCACCCGGAGTATTTGCCAATACGTAGTCTGCTACAGATACCAAAGTATATTCTTCAACAAAGAATTCACCGTTTTCCATTACGATGGCAAGACGGTCTACATCAGGGTCTACAACAAAACCAACGTCAGCTTTACGCTGTTTAACCATTGCTGAAATATCTTTCAAGTTTTCAGGAAGAGGTTCTGGAGTGTGTCCGAAATTACCTGAAGGTTCGCAATACAGAGTAATTACGTTTTCTACACCAAGGGCGTGAAGAAGTTCCGGAATTACGATTCCGCCGACTGAGTTGACACCGTCAACGGCAACTGTGAAGTTTGCTTTCTTAATAGCCTCAACGTCTACAAGATCTAGAGCAAGAACTTTGTCAATGTGCTTGCGGGCATAAGTTGTGTTGATGAATTCTTTACCAAGAACATCAACGTCTGCATAGGTGAATGCATCTGATGCTGCAATAGCAAGCACTTCTTTACCCTGAGCATCATTTAGGAATTCGCCATTTTCGTTAAGAAGTTTTAGTGCGTTCCATTGTTTTGGATTGTGTGAAGCAGTAAGAATGATACCACCGCATGCATCTTCATCAACAACAGCGATTTCTGTTGTAGGAGTTGTTGCCAAACCAATATTAACTACATTAAAGCCCATACCAAGCAGTGTTCCCACTACTATTTTCTCAACCATAACGCCCGAAATACGAGCATCTCTACCGACAACAATAACATTTGAATGCTTTGTTGTATTCTGTCTAATAAAAGTCGCATAGGCGGATACGAATTTAACGATATCCAATGGAGTTAAACCGTCGCCCGAGATACCACCAATTGTACCTCTAATACCAGAGATTGATTTTATTAACGACATACAAAGGTTTATTAAAATTGTTATAAGAGTTTGTGATTTATATTGTTCTAAATTTTGCTCGGGAAATATCTGATTTTGTAAACAAATGGTATTACCTGAGATATTTCGCTTGTCAAACCATACTGAGATCTTACCAACAGATTCACCTGGCAGTCGATGCCCAGATATTGAAGCGGAATCTGTATTCCGAACCCGAACTGGGTAGTGGATTCAAGTGTATAGTTGTTAAAACGGAAAGACATCGGCACAAATGACATATCTTCAGAATTTCCCTCAAAGAACAACTGTGGATTGGTTGCCCAATTGGAGATTTTGGCACGCATAAAGCGGAAATAAATTTCCTGATTATCTTTTGCTCTGTTGTTCTTGCGGTCTCCCATGGAGATTACCTGCATAAAGACATCCCCTTCCGGAGTCATTCTGTAATATGGCGCATTCTCTCCTTCGATGAATACGGAATCCTTCGGGATTTCATTGATTACTGTCTGGTCGGCAAGGAATGCGTTAACCGCTTTACGTTCGTCATCCATGTATTCAGCGTAACTCTTGTTGTCACTGCAAGAAGTTGAAACTACTCCGATTACGGCAAGAATCAACCAAACTATGCTATTTCTTATTTCCATTAGTTTCATGTATATGCTTGTTATTTTTATTCAAATCTTCAAGTACCTTCTTAAATGTAGCTATTGCCTCGTCCATTGTTCCGTAAAACTCGCCTCCTGCCGCATTTTTGTGACCGCCGCCGTTAAAATAGTTTTCACATACACGGTTTACTTCAAATTCGCCCTTGGAACGTGTTGACACCTTGATATAGTCCGCATCTTCACGCAAAAATACCGACCAGTTTACAGTCGGGATGCTCAACGGCACATTGACAAGACTTTCGGTATCTCCCTTCTGATAGTCGAAGCGTTTCAATTCTTCACGAGTCAAAGTAATCAACGCCACGCGGTTTTCAGGGAAGATTTCCATCTTCTGGCTGGTTGCATATCCCATCAGTTTCACGCGACTGATAGAATTCGTGTTCATTGCCAGCGTGTAAAGACGGTCTTTGTCGATCCCTTTTTTCAGCAGTTCCGCAATCATGATGTACAAATCCGGAACATTTGAATTGTATGAGAAATTGCCGGTATCGGTCATCATACCGGTATAGATACATTCAGCACATTCTCTATCAACCTCACCGAACAATCCCAACTCGCAAATCACGTGAAACAGAAGTTCGCAGGTAGATGTCATGCGGGGATAGGAAACAATCAGGTCGCAGAAAGATTCTGGTCCAAGATGATGGTCAATCATGATTTTCTTTGCCTTCGCATCCGCAACTGCGTCTTTCATACGGTCAATGCGGTATAGGGAATTGTAGTCAAGGCAGAAAATCAAATCGGCGTCATTGATTTTTGCAGTTCCAAAATCGGTGTATTTGCTGTATGCAATAATATCACGCCAGCCGGTCAAATGACGAAGACTCAACAATGGCATATCCGGTGTAATAACCGATACGTCCTTGCCCAGTTTTCTAAGCAGTAGACAAAGTCCAAGGGAAGAACCAATAGCATCTCCATCCGGCGACACATGACAAGTAATCACGATTTTTTCGCTCTCAGACAAAAGTTTTCTAAACCCTCGAATTTCATCTTCTTTTAATACGCGACTTATCATTTTTTCTATCAATATTTAATCATTCGAACCAATGTAAGTTACAAAGATAGTGCAATCCTCAGAAGTAACAAAGTCCGATAATTAAAAATAAAAAGATTTAAACAAAATTTTGTTTAAAACTTTTTATTATACATTTCAATAACCTTTTCGACATTGAAGTAATAACCTTCGGGAGTTTTGTCATTCATCTTCTTGATTTTAAGATAATCAACGACTCCGTCCTCCACGCTCTCGTATGCCTCGACAACATAGTTCATGAAATTCAGCAGGTTATACTCGTGCATCGGCGATATCACATACCACGGATTATTCTTTGTTCCGTCTCCGGACGACATGATTGCCAACACCAGGTGATTCAGTTTAAACTGAAGGATTGAAGCCCTTGCATATTTCCGTTTTTCCTTCAATGCAATAATACAGAACATCATCTGGCGCAGATCAAACGGATTGTCGGCAAGATTAACCTCCGCATATTTCATTATCGTGTCACATTCTTCTTTGGTGTGTTTTGTCTTGAAATACAGGACGTCCACATTTTCATTCTTTTCCGCACGGCGGTATGGATTATAATCCTCCTGGAACATGTAACCGTAATACAAATGACGGTATTCCTCGATTGTCATTACAGTATCATTGCCGCTGAACTCCTTGAAAAGTTTCGGATAATAAAAATCCGACTCTGGATTCGTAACGGCAGCCTTGATTGATTCAAAATCGGGTTTTTGTATCGTTACCTTTTCCAACGGTTTTGCATAACCGGAAAGCGCAATGACACATACTGTCATAAAGAGGATAATTCTACTCATTATATTAATTTAGTCTTATTATAGGTTTAAAATTTGTTCCGCGTGATATTTTTTCACCAGCGAAAACAATATTATAATCAGCAGGCAAACGGAAATCAATATCCGGAATCCGTATGCGCAAAAGTACTTAAAAAAAGCCGAACCGGAAAATACCATTTGTCCGTGACCAGCAGTTTTTAGATACGCTAACAGTCCGAAGGCAACTCCGACGGCACTTCCGGGAACGCCCCATACTTCACCGCATATCAGCCCGACAAGCATTCCGCCCGCCGCACCCAGAAGCAAATAAATTGTAAGCAGATAAGGTATCGGTTTCGGTCGGCCGTCAAGAAATTCTATTATACTGTAAAACACGCATATCGCACTCCAGTTCAGCAAAAAAGAATCCCGGAAACTCAGGAATCCCGCCCAGTGGAACCCCCACATTACCGCACACGTAAACATTGCCGACGGAAGCAGCGGTTTGAAGATAAAGAACACCGCCAAAACTGTCAGAATCACGCAGCACACGACAAAGAGAATATCGCCCATTTCGCTTAACTATTTTATCGTTTTTTATTGTTTTTTTATTTTTTCATTTCAGGATATGAAACCCTTGTATGGTAGATGGTTTTCAATCTGCTGACAAAAACATCTTTTACATCCTCAACATCCTTGAAACTCAAAGGACTGTCTTTGAACAAACCGTCGTTAATCTGAGAATTTACAATTTTGTTCACCAGATTACGGATATTATCTTCAGTATATTCCTTAATACTGCGGGATGCTGCTTCAACGGCATCCGCCATCATAAGAACTGCAGTTTCCTTGGAATTCGGATTAGGACCCGGATAACGGAATTTCTCGATATCCACATTTTCAGCACCTACATTGTTGCATGCAGTTGTATAGAAATATTTTGCTGTACCGCAACCGTGGTGCTGACAGATAAAATCCTGGATAACATCCGGGAGTTTGGCTTTTTCCGCACGTTTCATACCGCTTTTAACGTGGTTAATAACGATTTGCGCACTTTGTTCTGGAGATATGTTTTCGTGAGGATTTACACCGTGCTGGTTTTCGGTAAAAAAAGCCGGATTTTCCATTTTGCCTATATCATGATAAAGCGCACCGGTTCTCACCAGCTGTACGTTGGCGTTAATCTTGCGGGCAGCTTCCGCGGCAAGGTTAGAAACCTGCAACGAGTGCTGGAATGTTCCCGGACACTCTTCGGAAAGCTCGCGAAGCAGCGGATTGTTCACATCGGACAACTCAATAAGAGTAACGGTAGAGATAAATCCGAACAACTTTTCAATCACATATACCATAATGTATGAGAATGAAAGCAGAATGGTATTTATTGCAAAGTATGCGAAACACATCCAGTTGATGGTATCTATTCTACCGAGTTTCACCACTTCGTAGGCAAAGAACGAAATGCTGTAGAAGATGAAAATCAAAATCGCGGTCCTCATCAACTGTGCACGACTGGACATCTCTTTCAACGAGATGATGGTTACGATACCAGCGATGAACTGAAGGAATACGAAATCCACCGGCAGCGACATAATGACGGTACAAAGTATGATTTCATTCAGATGCACATACAATGCGGTGCGGGAGTCGAAGAAAATCGTCAATATAATAGGCACCATCGCAAACGGCACGATATAGAATCCGTTGTTCACGTGACGGCTGAATACCAGTGCAAGAATCACGAAAGAAGTCATCAGCACGACAAGGAATATCATCTTGCGCATATCGCCGAAAAATCTCCAGCGGAACATGCTCAGATAGAAGTATACCGAACAGAAGATAATCAGTATCATCACGATTTTACCAATCAGCGGATAATGCTTGGATGCCGAACTGTCCTTACGTTCGGCCACCATTCTTTCGTATGTTTTCAGAATAGTATAGGTCTGCGTATTGACAATGTCACCGCGGTCGATAATACGTTCACCCTTCTGCAGCAACCCGATAGGAGCAAGCACTTTCTGATAAGCGGAATTTCTCAAACGGTCGGACAAACGGGTGTCGACAATATAGTTCGGTTCCAGATAATCGGAATATTTTATTTTTGAAGGCAAAAGTTTCATCAAACTGCCGAAACCGGAGTTCATATATTCGTAAGCAACCTTGATGGAGCGGAATTTCTCTCCGGAAACAGTTGCCACGACATTGTCGGAAACGACTTTAAGACCCAGACTGTTCTCCTCCTGCAGTTTCCGATAGCAGTCATTATCTACAACACCGTCTTCATACACCTCTTTTAATTTGGTATACGCCCAGTTTTTCTCGGTCAGTGTAGAACATACGCTGTCGACATGCAGTCTGAATGCAGCCAGCTGGCGTTCCGCAACCGCATCGTTTTTGCGGTAGATTTCCATGAAGTTGCTGTCAATACTGTCCTTTTTCTGCGCAACGCTGGCAGAATCCAGTTCCACCGGAATATCAAACGGCGCAGTCAGCAAACTATATGTCCACGGTTTTCCACAGGAATAATCGTACACAAATTCTTTAGATACCGGAATAAACAGCGAAATCAACACTGTCGCCCCAATCAGCAGCATCGTCCTTATAATCGTATTTTTACTGAAAATTTTGCCCATATTCTCTATTCTTTAATTTCTAACTTTCTCTTGACGCAACTTTTACGCCCTTAATCTTCTTCAACCGTTTGCAAAGGGTATTCACCACATCGGCATCGTCCACAAGAACAACAAGTTCGCATTCGAACAGACCGTTTTCGGAACCGATGTCCATTTTACGGATGTTGATAACCAAATTTGTGGTGATTTCGCGCACGATTTCCTGAAGGATACCCATGCGGTCGATACCGCGCAACATGATAGTGGCCTTGAATTTCGGGTCCTTGTTCTGTTCCCATCTGGTAGCCACGATTCTTCCGCCAAATGCACTCTTCATCTTCATTGCGGTTTCGCAATTCTGCTTGTGCACCACGACATTGTTGTCCTCATCCACAAAACCGAGCACGTCATCTCCCGCTATAGGATGACAGCAGTCGGCTATAATATAGTTGTCTTTGCCTTTTACGGTTTTCAGCACATATTCTTTACGCACGTCCACCGCCTCGTTTCGGTGATGTTTCTCTGACGAATCGGAAGACGTGATGCTGGAAATCTTACCGGTGATAATCGGAATCGGATTACGCAAAATCTTGGACAGAATACCTTTCTGAGTATGTTTCTGCAGCATATGCGCATGCTCCTCGTTCAACACGATTTCATTGTTTCCGACAGCGTAGTAAAGTTCCTCTCGATTGTGCAGACGGCTGATGCCGAGCGTTTTGGTCAGCACGTCATTGGAATCTTCGAGATTATACTTCTGCAGGAATTCCAAATACATCTTTTCACCGCGGACGTTAATATTTCTACGCTCTTTTCGCAGCGCTGTTTTCAACTGAGTCTTGCCCTTCGCGGTAGTTAGAAATTTCTCCCATGATTCCTGCGGTATCTGATTTTTGGATGTCAACACCTCAACCTGATCTCCGCTCTGCAAACGGTGAGACAGCGGCACCAGACGATGGTTGACCTTGCCGGCGATACAGTGTGTACCCAGCTCTGTGTGTAGATGGAACGCCAAATCAAGAACGGTGGAATTATTCGGTAGCGTAATCAGCTCCCCTTTAGGGGTAAACACTACAATTTCGCTGGAGAACAGATTCAGTTTGATGGTGTCCAAAAAGTCCATCGCATTCGGTTCTGGATTGCTCAAAATATCTTGAATGGTACGCAGCCATACGGCAAGCTCACATTCTTCCTCTCCCTCTCCGATTTTGTATTTCCAGTGAGCGGCAAAACCTCGTTCCGCCAACTCGTTCATTCTTTCGCTTCGAATCTGCACCTCAATCCAGTTGCCATCCGGTCCCATTACGGTAAGGTGAAGGGCTCGATAGCCGTTTACTTTCGGAGTGCTCACCCAGTCGCGGGTACGTTCCGGATGTAGTTTGTAAAGGTCGGTGATTTCGGAATAGATGTTCCAGCAGATTTTCTTTTCGTCACATTCGTTATCACATTCAAAAACGATTCTCGCAGCGTAAAGGTCATATACCTCTTCAAAAGGTATATGCTTTGTTTCCATCTTGTTCCAGATGGAATATACGGATTTGACACGGGCCTTCATTTCATATTTAAGTCCCATTGCGTCAAGACGTTTCTTTATAGGAACCGCAAAGCGGGTGAATATCTCGCTTCGCTGGGATTCGCTGTCTACAATATTCTTTTTGATACGTTCGTATGCATCGGGATGCTCGTATTTCAGACTCAAATCCTCAAGTTCGGTTTTAATGGCAAAAAGACCCAGACGGTGAGCCAGTGGAGCGTAAATATAGAGTGTTTCGCCCGCAATTTTGTACTGTTTGCTCGGCAGCATGGAACCCAGCGTCCTCATATTGTGGAGGCGGTCCGCCATCTTGATAAGAATCACACGGATATCGTCCGCCATAGTCAGCAGCAGTTTTCGAAAGTTTTCCGCTTGTGCCGATGCCTGTGTACCGAAAATACCGCCGGAAATCTTTGTCAAGCCCGCCACAAGAGAGGCGATTTTCTTCCCGAACTGTGATTCGATATCCTCAACAGTGTACTCGGTATCCTCAACTACATCGTGAAGCAATGCCGCACAGATGGAAGTCGAGCCCAGTCCGATTTCCTGACTTACGATTCTTGCAACGGCAATGGGGTGAATGATATACGGTTCTCCGGAACGG
>SAMEA104404097__coassemble_1287_pt1 | contig 21227 bp, 14 predicted proteins | sample SAMEA104404097__metabat2_high_PE_098 | metagenome-assembled genome bin SAMEA104404097 (sample SAMEA104404097) | Balaenoptera acutorostrata | reverse complement strand
TAAACTATAAATTAAAAGCGATGAAAAAACAATTACTTACTATGGCCTTTGCCGTTTTGGCAATTTTAGGCTTTACAAGTCAAATCTATGCACAGGACTTTGGCTATACACTTAAAGAAGTATCTAAATTTACAGAAGGTCTTCCAGAAAAAATGGAAGCACGCCAGGCTGTATTAGGCAAAAACGGCAAAATCTATATTCAAAACAAATCAACAAAATCTGTTGAAGTTTGGACAAAAGAAGGCAAGACTGCAGAAACTCTTGCCAATTCAACTGCAGCTGTTGCCATTGCATCTGATGATGCCGGTAACATTATTGTTCCGGGTGCTGGAAGCGGTTGGACAACCAATTTTGCAAATGTTACAAGCCTGAAAGTATTTCCTGCAAACGGCGGAGAAGCTAAAGAAGTTTCAGTAGCAGGTCTTCCAGCTGGTCGTATGGACTTTATGAGCCATGTTGCTGGTAATATCCTTAGCGGTGAAGCAACTATGTATTTGCCTGCTAACGGTTCTAACGCTGTAACTGCTGTCAAATTTATTGATGGCGTACAGGAAGGTGATGCTGCAAGCATTCCGCTTAGCAAAGCAGTTTTAACAGCTGACAATGCAACAACTACTTATGGTGATGCAACAGGTTTCTTGTATTACAAACGTAATGTAAAAGGCGGTGCTCACTATGTAACTGTATCATATGACGAACTTATGGGGGAATTTACTGCCGAAAACGAACTTCACGTTGTAACTCCTGGTATGTATTCCTCTAACGGTATCTGCAAATTTACCATGGGTGGAGTTGATTACGTAGCATACAATACAGGTACTGGCTATTATGACGGTTGGGCAATCGTTAAATGTTCTGATGCCAAAGACAATGCCGTATTGGTTGAACATCCGCAAAGTATGACTAATGTAACAAGTGGTTACCAGACAAACTGGTTGATGGTTGACGTTCTTAACGAAACAACAGCAATGGTTTACCAGTACTTCCCTGGAGGTTATTTTGCGACATATGAGTTTACGGCAAAAAATTATCCGGCAGAAATTTATGTTACAGGTAATGAAGGTAAATGGGATCCTGCTTCTCCGGAAGTTACAATACCGATGACATCAACTCCGGGTCTATACGAAGGTAAAATCAACGTAACAAGCAATAACTTTAAAGTTTCATTGTATAAAGGCACATGGGATGACATCAATCTTTCATGCCTTGGTGCAACCGTTAACAATCAGGAATTGCCGGAATCAGAACATTTCGCATATCATTACGGATGGGGCAATCAATTTACCGTACAGGAAGGCACATACTATCTTGCAGCAGATTTGAAAGCAAAAACAGTTACTATCTATCCTGAAACTGTATATGTTGTAGGTTCTCTATACCAGCACAACTGGGCAACAAGAGACGTACCGGCATCTACATACGAAGGCAACGGTAAATACTCAATTAAGAATGTTACAATTATGCCGAACGAAGAAGGCGGACAGAATATGGACAAAGGTCTTGGTGCAATCACATTTATCACTAATTGCAGTGCAGAAGGTGATGAAAACATATGGGAAAAACCAAACATGAGACCAAGATACGGTGCAATTGACCCAGACATTCAACTTGTAAACAACGAAGCTGCCAAAGTTGCAAGAAAAGGCGGAGACGCATTAAACTGGCAAATTGAAACAGGTTCATACGACCTTGCTCTTGATTTGAACAACATGACAGTTGTTGCTAAATATATAACTACGACAGGTATCGAAGCAGCTGAAGCAAAAGTTGCAACAGTTATCGGAGGAGAAGGCTTTATCGAAGTTGTCGGTGATGCTGAAAATGTTGAAGTATACACAATTACAGGTTCTCTTGTAAGCGCTGGACAGAAATCTCTTGAATGCGCTGCAGGTATCTATGTTGTAAACGTTGACGGAAACGTAACTAAAGTTGTTGTAAGATAAATCACTAAAATCAACAATAGGTAACGGCACCCGATTAATTCAGCGTGCCGTTACTTTTATTTAAATGATTTTTTAATTCTATTCTAATTTTAAAGACCTATGAATATACCTTGTTTGAAAACAGCATTAATTTCACTTTTACTGTTGTTATGCGTTATACCATATTCATCAGCCTCTTCATTTGTTGGCGATAGAACTGACTTCCGTGACGAATCTATCTATTTTGTAATGACCACACGTTTTTACGATGGAGATGCTAATAACAATACATTTTGTTGGGATGGAAAAAGCAATAACCAGGGGGATCCTCAATGGCGCGGAGATTTTAAAGGGCTGATAGAAAAATTAGATTATATTAAGGCATTGGGCTTTACAGCGGTATGGATAACTCCTGTAGTACAGAATGCTTCAGGATATGATTATCACGGATATCACGCTTTTGACATGAGTAAGGTAGATCCTCGATACGAATCAGGAGATGTCAGTTTTCAAACCTTGATTAATGAAGTACACAAACGCGATATGAAAATAATATTGGACATCGTTTTGAATCATACCGGTAATTTCGGAGAACAGAATCTTTGCAAGATGTTCAACCGAAACTGGAATGTCGACCAATCCAAATTGAAAGAGTGTATGACACCCATATTGGAAAAGGACGGTGGTAAGCTTCCAGACAATTACAATTCAATAGACCAGTATCGCGCACGCATCAGTTTGATGAAGAATACAGATGGAAAAAACCATGACAATCGCAACTTATGGCATCATTACGGTCATTTCAATTGGGATAATGAAACCCGTTGGTGGGCTCAGATTGCAGGGGATTGCGTGGATTTGAATACAGAGAATCCTCAAACCTATAATTATTTGATTGACTGTTACACCAATTTCATCAAAATGGGAGTCGATGGATTCCGGATTGATACCAGCGGGCACATCTGTCGTCTGGTATATAATAAGGTTTTCAATCCAGCGTTCCTTGAAGCTGCGGAAAAATACAAATCCGCTCGAAAAGGCGGTGCTTTCTTTATGTTTGGAGAAATATGTTCCTTGCATTCTTCATATTGGTATCATGGAATTCCTGCATTGTCAGTCCCTTTCTATACCTGGAAGGAGTCAAAAGACTATGCGTGGGATAATGACGGAACCTCCTGGAATAATCTTGTGATTATGGAAGGGGATGCCTTGGTACATCAGAATCAATTGTCGTGTATTCAACAATACAAGGATAACAGTGAGAATTCAATATCCGCACAACCGGTTTCCAAAAATGTATTCTTGGACGGCAACCAATATCATCAGCCCGATTATTCGAGATATTCAGGGCTCAGTGTCATAGACTTCCCGATGCACCATAATTTCAGAGACATCAGCGGAGCCTGGAATGTGGCATTACAAGGCGACAAATACTATAATGACGCATCGTACAACGTGGTCTATGTAGACTCTCATGACTATGCGCCCAACGGAGCTCCGATGGATCAGAGATTTGCTCAAGGAGCAGACGCTTGGGCGGAAAACTTGGATTTGATGTTCACTTTCCGAGGAATTCCATGCTTGTATTATGGTAGCGAAATTGAATTTAAGAAAGGATGCCCGATTGACAAAGGTCCTAATTTAGCGTTAAAAAATTCTGGTCGCGCTTATTATGGAGGTTATATCAAAGGAGATGTATTAGTAAATGACTTTGCAGACTGGACTAATGCAACAGGTAATATCAATGCCACGTTGAATTATCCATTGGCTTTACACATACAGCGTTTAAACAGAATACGTATGGCAATTCCTGCTCTACGCAAAGGTCAATATAGTTTGGAAGGTTGCTCTGGCAGATATTCATTTAAACGCCGTTATACGGATAACATCATCGACAGCTATGTATTGGTGACCATTTCCGGCTCTTCAACTTTTACAGGCATTGAAAACGGTACTTATGTGGATGCTATTACAGGAGACACTAAAACAGTTACGGACGGAACATTGAGAGCAACATGTAATGGCAGAGCGTCGATGCGTGTTTATGTACTGAATACTGCAAAAACCAAAGCTCCGGGTAAAATTGGGGAGGATGGCAAATGGTTGTATACAACAAGTTCCGTTATAAACACACAGCCACCCTATGACGGAACGCAAGAAGAATTGACCGATGGTGTAGGAGAAGAAGTGATTCCACCACTTGAATTCTATAATCCGACAATGAAAGAGGGAGAACTTGCCGCCTTTTTCGAATCACCTGCAGACAATTCTTATACCAATGTATCGGTTTGGTGCTGGAATTCGGATACAAAGGATAATTATACCGGCAATTCGTGGCCGGGAGAAAAGGCTCAATTGATGGGCAAGAACAATCAGGGAAACATGATTTGGAAATGGACATACAAAAGAGATATGCCTAATCCGTTGCCCACACATATTTTATTTAACAATACCAGTCATCCTCAGACGCAGGATTTTGTATTTAAAAATGGAGGATATTATACGGTAAAAGGATTGCAACGCCAAATAAAACCGAATGAATCATCAGTCGAATCTTTCCCTAAAAAAGATGATTTGATAATTTTCGTTAGTGATGGCAAAATATTTATTAAGGCAAATATGGAGCGTTTTGTCCAAATTTGGTCCATTGACGGCGTTGTTTACACTCGAAAAGTTCTTAAAGGTATAAATATTCTGGATGGTTTTAATCGTGGAATTTATATCATAGAAAGAAAAAAAGTGATTCTCTAAAGGAAATACGCTGAATTTGAGATTGCAATGATATTATGATAAATTGAAACTTTCGCATAATATTTAGTGAATAGATTAATAATTTATTATGAGCACTAAACAAGGATTAAATGAAAACAGTAAATTATATTTTTCAGATAATATGATTGTTTATGTTGACATCTGTAATAAGCCAAATATCATCTCAATCAACTTAAAAATCCAATTAATTTTTTTAATACACATATAGAGGGTTTAACATGTCGAGAAAAGAATCAAAACACAGTTTTAGTGCCAACGTTGTAAGAATACAAGATACGAAAAGAGCATTTTTGTAAATTATACTTGTAGCATTTTTACTAACTTTAACTGTAATTGAAGCAAAAAAATATTTTAATTAATAAAATATTAATTACCTTTATACATTATTAATCCATTAATATATAGAATTATATGAGAAAATTACTACATTTTTTTACCTTGATTATTTTTTCAATTTCAGGTATTAGTTCTCAAATATGGGCGCAAACTAACGAATATCCGGAGGCTGTATATGTTGCAGGAACAAACAACGCATGGAATGCAGCAGAAGCAGAAACTTTGTCTATGACACAATCTGGTATTTACGAAGGTCTTGTTACTTTCAATGCTGAAGAGAATGGTCGCGGAAGATTCGAACTTTCTACAATGAAAGCTGATTGGGATGCCGGGTTTAATGAACACAGAATCGGTTCTGACGCAGGAGGTAATGCTTACTGGTTTGAAGAAACTCAGAAAGTTCCAACAGTTATGGGTAAAAACACAGGTTTCAGCATCGACAAACCTGGAACATACCATGTTGTTGTTGACCTGAAGAATAATCATGTAACACTATATCCGGAAAATGTATTTGTTATCGGGAATCTTGCCGACAGGAATTGGGAAACTACAGGCAATGTTCCGAATTGGGATACCACAACAGACCGATATCGAATGAGTTATGAAGGCAACGGGACATATTATATAGAAAATGTTATTGTCAAAAGATCCGTCAAAAAAGAAGATAAATACTTCGGATATTTGAGTTTCACAACAAAAACAGGAGCAAACTTTGATGAAATAAATAATTTCCCGCGTTACGGAGCCAAAGAGTTAAATACGCCGCTAACATCTCTTGTCCCAATTGATGTTGTCAAAGCTGGTGGAGATGCAAACGCATGGGAAGTTGAAGGCGGTCAGGTTAAACTTTCCCTTGATTTGAACCAGATGAAAGTTAGTGCTTCCATTCTTTCTGGCATAGAAGAATCCAAAGCAAATGCCGATGCAATTGTTATTGGAACAGAAGGCTTCATTGAAGTTGTCGGTGATGCTGAAAATGTAGAAGTTTACACAATTGCAGGTGCTCTTGTAAGCACAGGACAGAAATCTGTTGAATGTGCTTCAGGCATCTATGTTGTAAACGTTGACGGAAACGTAACCAAAGTTGTCGTACGATAACCCAAGATTCCTAACCATCTGAAACGACACTCCGAATTCGGAGTGTCGTTCTTTTTACATACCTATCAATACGGGCTCTTTCGATTGAGCAACAAATTATGGCACACGTCAGACATACAATACAGTCCTCAGGGAGATTTCAATATCAAAGCTATAAAGTTGTTTCTGGCAACATAAGAATCTGTCTGACCGCAGGAAACGAGTCAAAACGGGGATACCTCATCAACAGATGACACAACGGAAAGATCCACATCAAAAACTACCGAATACGAACAATAAAGGCCGGTGAAATCACCGGCCTTTACTATATTATCTGAATTAAATCTTATTTAACCCACAACCATGTTGTCAAACTTTCTTTGCCAAGGAAGAATGCTTTGGCTTTGATAAGTTTGCTGTAGCAAGGGAATGGTTTGTTGTCCCACAACTGAGAATTTACAGTCGGTTCGCTGCCATCCAGAGTATAACGGATTTCCACACCCGGATACTGCGCATTCATGTAAATCTGCCCGCTGCTTACCTTGACACCCGGCTGCTCGATACGGAAGTTTACACCGAAACTCTTGATTCTCGGCATTTCGTATGCTGCCATCTTGTGGTTGAATTCAATGATAATATCACGGTATTCTTCGCTCATCTTGCCGATACCCTGCCAGCTTGGTTTTGCATTCCAAGCGCGTTCTGCAAGCGCAACGATACGCGGAAAGGTGTAATAAGTCACCATATTGAAATCACGAACGGTTTCAGCCCAAAGCTGTCCCTGAACGCCGACAATGTTTTCCGGTTTTTCAAGCTGGATTTTGCCGTCTGCAAGTTTTACTGCTTCGGTTCTGCGTTTGGTAATATATCCGTAGATATTGTACGGCTGTACGCCGAATGTATCGAAGATATTCACGGTACCGCCCCATGTCAAACCCGGTTCGTCCTGATGACGGTTGTAAGCCATATCCATGTAAAACCCCTCCACGTTGCTCAATACGACCTTATAACCTGCATTTGCAAGTTTGTAAGGCACAATATTGTTTCTACCGATTGTGCTCCATGCGTTTACTTTACTAAAACGATGAGCCACTTTCTTATTAAATTCCTCATTACGGGTTGCTCCCACTTCTTGCCATCCTCCGACAAGAACGCCTTTACTTGCAATCATTTCAGTAACGCGGTTGATAAAATATTCATTGCCTTCGCGTACGGATTTCATCCCGTGAGTTTTCATGAAGTTCAATGCAAGCGGAGATTTTTCCCAAGCACCGCTCGGAACTTCGTCTCCTCCGATATGAATAGTTTTCAACGGAACTTTTGCGGATTTGTACATCTTGATAATTTCGTCCACCACTTTTTCCATAAAGCGGTATGTACCTTCCTGTGCAAAGTTCATTGCATTGTCGTGATAACCTTGAGCAGAAGTATATACTGATTCGTCATCATCATCCCATACTTTGTATTCCATCGCTTTCTCAACGTCTGTTTCGGAATATTTCATTGCACGAGCTTTCAAAGATACGATTGCCGCACGTGCATGAGCGGGAGTTTCTACTTCAGGAACGATTTCCACACCTCTTGACTGAGCATATTTCAAAAATTCTACAAACTGCTTGCGGGTAACATATCCGTTTGCTGATGTGCTGTTGTCATCAGGATTACCGTTTCCAGCGTATGTCTGAACCAAACAGTTGCTTTCATCTTCAGTAAAACCTTTTCGGGAACCGACTTCGGTCAATTCCGAAATACCCGGGATTTCAAGTCTCCAGCCCTCGTCATCGCAGAAGTGGAACTGAAACTGGTTAATCTTGTACATCGCAAGGATATCAATATATTTGCAAAGATTCTCATAAGTTGTATAATTTCGGGAAACATCCAGCATCATGGCACGAATACCAAGGTCCGGTTTGTCAACCAGCACCGCATTCGGCAACTTTTCCGCGTGTTTTGCAAATACTGCAAGCAATGTTTTCACACCGTTCAATGCTCCGTTGATTTCTGATGCGTAAATAACGGCTTTGCTGTCTTTGATATCAATAATATATGCTTCGTTATCAAGGTCAGCCTTTTTCTTTGCTGCAACAACAAAATCGGCTTTCTTATTGATTGCAACGCCTTCGGTTACAAATTTTTCTTCCGCATATTTTTTTGCAGTTTTAAAATCACCGGTAAAATCCAATGCTACTTCTTCCGGCATTTTTGATGCACCTTCAAGAATTTTTACGGATTTGATTTCCGGAGTAATGTCATAAACACCGCCTTTATATGCGCTGCCTTCCGGATTTACATATTCGTTGAATTTGTACATATAGTTTCCGTCAGGATACTGCTCGTATGCGCCCCATACATTTTCCCACTGTTTTCTATTGGAGAAAGGAACGATTTCTGTGTTCACTGCAAGCGCAGTTCCTTTTCCGTCACGCATAACCAGATGGAATCCGTCCGGTTTGTAACTGATATTGTTCAAAGAATGTTTTGTCAGAATGGATACGGTTACAGACTCCCCCGGAGCAAGCGCTTTGAAAGATGTTTTCGGGGACAATTTGTAATATCCCGGTTTCGGCTGGGTGATTTCGAACTGTGCATTTTCGTCTGCTATTCTTTTCGGGCGGGCGAAATCATTGAAATAAAGATCCCAGTTTCCGCCAAGTTCACTGTCGGAAACATTGGTCAGCGTAAAATCAGCACTGTACATTTTAGTTGCAGCACCGTTTTTACCCATTTTCCATTTTATGCTTATCGGTGAAGTTTGCGCACCGGCAACGGACATCGTCATAAACATAAGAAATAATGAGAATAACTGTTTGTTAAAACGTCTCATAAGGTTATTGATTTTTATGGTTACTGATTTGTTTTGTTTTTGATTTCATCATAAAGTCCAAGGCAACCGTCTTCCAGCAGGTCAAGCACATTTTCAAATCCTTCGGCACCACCGTAATACGGGTCAGGAATATAGTCAGCATACGGATGCAGACGAAGGAAAGACGCCATCTTGACAATCTTTTCGGTCTGTTCCAGCGTATTTGCACGGTCGCGGAGATTGCTGTAATTGCTGTCGTCCATCGCAATGATAATATCGAAGTAATCGAAATCCTCATCCTTCACGGTTCTGCTGCGGTGAGTCAGGTTATACCCTCTTCTGATAGCGTGCGCTCTCATTCTCGAATCCGGAAGGTCTCCGGCATGACCACCGTAAAATCCGGCAGAATCGATAACGAAATCTTTTTCTTCTCCTTTTTCTTTCACAAGATTCTGCATAATTCCGTCTGCAGCAGAAGAACGGCAGATATTGCCGAGGCAAACGAAAAGAATTTTTACAGGTTTATTGATGGTAAACTTGTCAAGTACTTTCATTTGATTATTTGGTTTTTAGTCTTTTTTCAATACCAGCAGCGGCATTTTCAGCGCAGTCGGCAGGTCCCAGAATCTGTCTGATTTTCGCATACCCTGCAATCATGTTGTCGCGTTTCGGAGAATGCTGCAACAGCGGATCAAGGTGTTCCGCAATATTATCCGCATTACACTGATGCAACAGCAGTTCCGGAATCACGTCCGAATTGGCAATCAGATTGGGCAGTGTAACGTATTTTACTTTAAGAATCAGTTCGAACAGTTTGTAAACGATTTTGCTCTTGCTCATACGATAGCAGGCAATCTGCGGAGTACCCAGCAATGCGGTTTCCAACGTTGCAGTTCCCGAAGTTACCAGTGCAGCATCCGCATTGCGGATCAAAGCGAATGTATCTCCCAACACAACTTTCGGCACAGTATAGCTGCCCTCAGCCTTGATAACCTTTTCGTACATATTGATATCAATGGACGGTGCACCTGCAATTATCGGCTGATAATCCTCGAATTTCATCGCAGCCTTCAACATTTCCGGCAAATTGCTGGCAATCTCTTTCTTGCGGGATCCCGGAACAAGGGCGATAATCTTTTTATCCGCATGCAAACCGTATTTTTTGCAGAAATCTTCAAACGACGGCATCTCTTTCAAAGCTTCATCAATCTCTTTGACAGACGGATTTCCCGCATATTGCACAGCATATCCTCTGTCCGCATAAAACCGAGTTTCAAACGGCAAGATGGAATACATTTCGTCAATAACTTTTTTGATTTTCTTTACGCGGTACTCTTTCCACGCCCATACTTTCGGTGAGATATAATAGAATGTCACAATCCCTTTTTTTTTGGCAAATTCAGCCATTTTAAGGTTAAAAGACGGATAATCTATAAGAATCAAGGCATCCGGAGCAAAGTCTGTAAGTGCTTTTTGCGCACGTTTCATAATAGACATGATTTCACCGAGATGTTTGAGAACCTCTATAAAACCCATGTATGCCATATTTTTGTAATGTACAACCGGTTTTACGCCTGCACTTTCTTCCATTTTATCACCGCCGAGAAAACAAAATTCAGCAGAGTTGTCTTTTACTTTTATCGCATTAATCAGCAGCGATGCATGCAAGTCCCCGGAGGCTTCTCCGGCTATAAGAAAATATTTCATGCGGTAGATTAACTGTCTTTATTAAATTGTAAAGTTACAAAATTTTCACAAACACAATTTGTTCATTGTTGTTAAAATATCTAATTTAGCGACTTACGGCACAATATAAACTACCTCAAAGCAATATTAGCGGAGTATTGCCGTTTATAAATTAATTATGAAACATAATAAATTACATATTTTGGCAATGCTGTTCGTGCTATTCATTATCAGCATAAGTTGTATCGAAGATGACTTTACGACCAGCAGCAACGACAAACTGACATTCTCTACCGACACCATTGCGTTCGACACCATATTTACCGAACTTGCCACTCCAGCTACCAAATTCATGGTGTTCAACAAGAACAAAAAGATGATAAAAATCAGCAGCATCAAGATGAACGGCTCATCCAAAGCAAAGTTTTTCCTGAATGTTGACGGTATAAAGGGTGAAGAATTCAAAGATGTCGAGATTCGCGGCAAAGACAGTATTTTTGTCTACGTTCAGGCGCATATCGACCTCAACAACGACAATAACCCTCTTAAAATCGAGGATAAAATCGAATTTCTGACCAACGGAAATCTTCAGGAGATTGTTGTCAACGCCTGGGGACAGGACGTCACCCGTCTGCGCAATCAGAAATATACTTCAGATGCAGTTCTGACTGCGGAAAAGCCGTATGTTATTTTCGATACACTGTATGTTGCTGAAAATGCAACTCTGACCATGGAACCGGGTACAAGACTGTATTTCCACGACAAAGGTGCGATGCAGATTGACGGCACGCTGAAAGCTGTCGGCAGCAAAGACAAATTCATCCACCTGCGCGGCGACCGTATCGACAAAGTGGTGGCGGACATCGACTTCGACATTATGTCGGGACAATGGAACGGCATACGTTTCGGTGAAAACAGCTACAACAACGAAATCCACTACATGTACATGCGTGGCAGCACCAACGGCATCACGCTGGACTCCTGCAACGTGGAGCAGCCGAAACTTCATATTTTCAACAGTATTCTGCACAACAGTTCCAATAACGTACTGACCGGGAACTACTGCAATATTTCCGCAGAAGGAACCGAGTTCAGCGACTGCAAAAATTCCATTGTGGCTCTTGTCGGAGGCAAACACCGTTTCGTCAACTGCACATTTGCCAACTACTATCTGTTCAGTGCTATTTTCGGCAGCATCGTCAACCTTGACTACGTGATTCCGGAGCAGATGCAGGAACTTCCGTTGATGAATGCAAAATTCGACAACTGCATCATCTACGGCAACAGCTCAGACATCAATATCGGTGATTTGACAGGCTCACAGGTATATTTCAGAAGCTCTCTGTTCAAATCCAAAGGCAACAACGACAATAATTTTATAGATTGTGTATGGGCATCAGATCCGCTGTTCTATACCGTTCGTGAAGACTATATCTTCGATTTCAGACTTAAAAACGAAAGTCCCGCAATCAACACAGGCAATCCCGAATATTGTCCGGAGCATGCACGCACTGACCTTTTGGGCATACCGCGCGTTCGTGAAGACGGCGGCATCGATATCGGGGCATATACATGGGTAGAAGCCAGAGAAGAGGAGAAACAACAATGAAAACATCTGTAGAAGTATCTAAAATGCGCGTTTACGCCTATCACGGAGTTTTTGAACAGGAACGCCGCATCGGCAACGCATTCGAAGTAACCGTCAAAGTGGACTACCCTTTCGAATATGCAATGATGAACGATTCTCTGGACGGAACCATCAGCTATGCAGACATCTGCGACATCATCAAAGAAGAAATGGGAATTCCTTCAAAACTGATAGAACACGCTGCATGGAGAATCCGCGAGCATCTGAGAAGAGATTTCCAGCAAATCACTGGCGGCGCAATCAAAATCACCAAAATCACTCCGCCGGTGGAAGCGCAGCTGGAAGGCTGTTCAGCTATAATTGAATGGTAATAACATAAATTCAGTTATATTTAATTGCTTAAATACTTAATATTACAGAAAATTACTACTTTTGTAATAATTATATCATATCTACAACATTTACATTTATGTCAGAAATCAAGAGAGCGGACAGCGTCGTGCTGATTCCAACATATAATGAAAAGGAAAATATCAAAAATATCATTGAGGTAGTTCTTAGTCTTGAACACCAATTTGATATCCTTGTAATTGACGACAATTCACCAGACGGTACCGCAAAGATTGTCAAAGATATGATAGAGGAGCACCCAGGAAGAATCAATATCCTTGAACGCAAAGGCAAACTCGGACTGGGTACTGCATACATTGCCGGTTTCAAATGGGCAATTGAAAAGAAATATGACTATATCATCGAAATGGATGCGGATTTCTCTCACAATCCGCACGATTTGCTGAAACTTCACGAAGCATGCGACAAAAACGGCGCAGACGTTGCCATCGGGTCTCGCTACATCAGCGGAGTAAACGTTGTTAACTGGCCTATGGGACGTGTTTTGATGTCCTATTACGCATCTGCATACGTTCGCATCATTACCGGGATGAAAACCCGCGACACCACTGCAGGTTTCGTCTGTTACCGCAGAGAAGTGCTTGAAACCATCGAACTTGACAAGATTCAGTTCAAAGGTTACGCCTTCCAGATTGAAATGAAGTTTACAGCATACAAACTGGGCTTCAATGTCGTTGAAGTTCCGATTATCTTCGTCAACAGAGTTTTGGGAACAAGCAAAATGAACTCCGGCATCTTCAGCGAGGCCGTATTCGGAGTTATCAAACTGAAACTCGGAAGCATTTTCACCAACAAATACAAACGTAAAAAATAAGATTATGAAACGCATCTTGATTCACAATGCCCTGGTAGTTAACGAAAATCGTAAATATCTCGGCTATCTTGTCATATCCGGAAAGTTCATAGAATCCGTTGCCGAAGGCGTTGCACCCGAAGAACTTGCAAACAGCTGCGATGAGGTAATTAACGCAGAAGGCAAAATGCTGATTCCTGGTGTGATTGATGATCAGGTTCACTTCCGAGATCCAGGTCTGACTCACAAAGCGGACATCGAAACAGAATCCCGCGCGGCAATCGCAGGCGGCGTAACCTCTTTCATGGACATGCCGAACACCAAACCGGCAGCCGTTTCTCTTGAAACACTTGAAGCAAAATATACACGCGCATCGGAAGTTTCCCACGCCAACTACAGTTTCTTTATCGGCGGCACAAACAGCAACCTCGATACGTTGCTTGCCGTTGACTACAAGAAAGTATGCGGTGTGAAACTGTTCCTGGGTTCTTCTACAGGAAACATGCTCGTGGACGACAAAAATACAATCGCACAAATCTTCGAAAAAGTTCCGGCAATCATCGCCATTCATTCCGAAGACGAAGATATAATCAACCGCAACAGAGAGGAATTCAAAGCAAAATATGGAGATGACCTTCCGGTTCAGTATCATCCGCTGATTCGCAACGAAGAAGCCTGCTACGTATGTACTCAGCGCGCAACAACTCTTGCCCGCAAATTCGGTACAAGGCTGCATATACTTCACCTTTCCACTGCAAAAGAACTGGAACTGCTTGACCGCAACATGCCGCTGGCCGAAAAGAAAATCACCGGCGAAGTATGCGTACACCACATGTGGTTCACCGACCAGGATTACGAAAAATACGGCAACCGCATCAAGTGCAACCCGGCAATCAAAACAACAGTTGACCGTGACGCATTGCGCCAGGCATTGAACGATGACGTGCTTGACATCGTGGCAACCGACCACGCTCCTCATCTGCTTTCAGAAAAAGAAGGCAATTGTCTGAAGGCCGCATCCGGAATGCCGCTGGTACAGTTCTCGTTTTTAATGATGCTTGAAATGGCTTTGCAGGGAATTTTCAGTACCGAAAAAGTGATTGAAAAGATGTGTCACGCACCCGCAGAACTTTACCGTATCGACAAACGCGGCTACCTTCGCCCGGGCTATTATGCCGACGTCGTATTGGTTGACCCGGCAGCCGAATATCATGTTACTGCAGACGATGTTTTGTCACGCTGCGGCTGGTCTCCGCTGGAGGGTACCACATTCCACAGCAAAGTAACTGACACCTTTGTCAACGGCGTTAGAGTATTCAAAAACGGCAAAGCTACAGCTGCCAGAGCCGCTGAAAGACTTGAATTTAACAATTGATTTCAGACAAAAATAAAACGCAGCCGGAATCCGGTTGCGTTTTTCATATTTGCTCCAATTTTACATTCTCAAATTAATGGTTATTTCTCAACTGCAAGATATCCGATACCGATATCTCTTCTTATCGGACTGCAGGAAAAAATTAATAAATATAGCCTTAAACACGTACAATATGCCCTGTACACTACACTTATCTCGTTTTTTATTCTTAATTTTGTAGTACAAACAGAAAAACATGGAACCTGAAACAACACATGCTCTTATAACCAATCCGGTTTATATTTTTCTGATAGTATTGTCCATAATACTGTTAGCTCCGATGTGTCTGAACCGTTTCAAAATTCCGCACATCATCGGTCTGATTGTAGCAGGTATCATTGTAGGTCCTTTCGGTTTTCATATTCTCGACAAAGACAGCAGTTTTGAAATTTTCGGTCAGGTAGGTATCCTCTATTTGATGTTCCTTGCCGGACTCGAAATCGATATGTTCCACCTGAAAAAGAACCTGAAAAACGGTTTGATTTTCGGTATATACACGTTCTTCATACCGCTGGTACTGGGAATCATTACGAGTGTCGTATTCCTCGGCCTCAATTTCGTGGCGGCAACACTGTTGTCCTCCATGTATGCTTCCCACACGCTGATTTCCTATCCTATCGTATCACGTCTCGGCATCTCCAAATACAATGCCGTTGTCATAGCCATTACCGGTACCATTATCGCTGTGCTGGCATCACTTGTTTTACTGGCGGCTACCGTGGACGCACACAACGCAGGAGCATTCCAACTGATGTCGCAGATTAAGTTACTGTTGCTGCTGAGTATATATCTTGCAGCGATTATCTACGCATACCCGAGGCTTACAAAATGGTTTTTCAGAAAATACAGCGACAGCGTACTGCAGTTCGTATTTATCATGGTGCTGGTGCTTCTGGCTGCAACAATTTCCATTATTGTCGGTATTGAACCGGTGCTTGGAGCCTTCTTTGCAGGTTTGATTCTGAACCGCTACATTCCGAGCGCATCTTCACTGATGAACCGCATCGAGTTTGTCGGAAACGCGATTTTCATTCCGTATTTCCTTATCGGCGTCGGAATGTTGATTAATATAAAACTGGTATTCAACGATTCTGCGACTATCATCACAGCAATCATCATGAGCATCGTTGCAGCCGCAACCAAATGGATTGCAGCGTTCATTACTCAAAAGCACATGAAGCTGAAACCGGTTGACCGCCGAATTATCTTCGGCTTGAGTAACGCCCACGTTGCCGCAGCTTTGGCAGCTGTAATGATCGGTTACCGTTCAGGCATCTTTGACGAAGTGATTCTTAACGCAACCGTCCTGATGATTCTGGTATCCTGTACCATCGCATCCTTCGTTACCGAAAAAGCCACTGCCGACATCAAGATGCAGTTGCTGACAGAAGATACAGAGGAGACAGAAGAACAAAAGAAAGCAAAATCTTTCCGCGGACGTTCCAGAATCCTTATCCCTATTTCAAACCCGATTACCATCCCGAATCTTCTGGGACTGGCAATCATCATGCGTACGCAGAAAAACCAGAACCCGATTTTCGGTCTTCACGTCAGAAACAGCAACAATTCATCCGAACTTGCCAAATGCAAAAACGCGCTTGATATTGCCGAGAAGAAGGCAGCCAGCGCAGATACTCCGTTCCAGGGTATCGACCGTTTTGATTTGAACCTCGTTACCGGTATTATCAACACCGTAAACGAGAAAAACATATCCGATGTTATCCTTGGATTCCACCGCAAGAGCAATGTTGTAGACTCCTTCTTCGGAAACATTACCGAACAACTGATCAACCAACTGCACAAAACCATTATCATTTCACGCTGTTTCATTCCGTTGAACACCGTGACACGCATCATCGTTGCCGTGCCGCCTAAAGCAGAATTCGAAACCGGATTCAGATACTGGGTTATCAAACTGGCGAACATGACAAGCCAGATTGGCTGCAGAATCATTTTCTGCGCAAGCAAAAACACCCAGCCGTATATCCGCGGCGTACTTCACGAACAGAAATACAATATCCGCGACGAATACCGCGAGATTGAAAACTGGGACGACTTCCTGCTGCTGACCAACCGTATTCAGGATGAAGATTTGTTTATTCTGATTAACGCACGCCGCACATCCATTTCGTTCAATACCGATATGGACAACATTCCGTCATTCCTGTCAAAATATATGACACACAACAACCTGATTGTCATCTATCCGGAACAGTTCGGAGAGACTCCGCAAATCATTTCGTTCAGTGACCCGCTGGTACACGAAATCAATACCGCACCGGCAGGCATGTACCGCAGACTTCGCACATGGTACAGAAGAGGACTTGCAGACTGGTACAAATTGACAAGAAAGAACAAAAACAAGAAAGATATCGACTTATAACAGTCCATGTACGATATCCGTTTACAAACATTATAAATGGGAAATATTATGAACAGAAAATTTTTAATTCCTGTTGCATCATTTGTCTTGATGCTATGCTCGGGAGGATTTACAGCAAACGCTGCTGCAACAGCGGACAAAGATGATTACAAAGTAGTACGTGCAGATAGAGACCGCTTGCCGGCAAACGTCAGAACATTCATCAACCATCATTTCGGACCGAATTCAATCGTTGAAGTTGAAAGAGAAGACGGAAAATTCGAAGTTGAATTGAGAGACGGAACCGAACTTAAATTCGGCAGAAACGGCAGATGCTGCGAAATCGAAGCAGGCAGAAACAAAGTGATTTCATGGAGAACAGTCAACCAGCTTCTTCCGGGAAAAGCACGTACAGCCATTGCAAAACGCAATTTGCGCAACAACGTCAAATCAATTTCCATTGAAGATGGTGAAATCGAAATCGAATTCCGCGGAAGCAAATTCGAAGAGATAAAATTCGACCGCAACGGCAATATTCTTGACAAAGACCGTCGCGACAGAGAAGACCGCAAAGAATGGAAAGAAAGCCGCAAGCACAGAGACCGCGACAACTGGAAAAACAATCGCAATTACAGAGAACGCGACGACGACGATGATGACGACGACCGCGATGACGATTAATCTTTACAGATATTTATAATTTACAGGGGTAGATTTACACCCGGAGGCAAGAGAGCTGTTACATCTCGTTTGTAGTGTATCAGCTCTCTTACTGTTGTTGAGCTGATGTGACTGTGTTCCGGCAAGGTGTAAAGCAGCACGGTTTCAAGACCTGACAGAGAACGGTTGATTTCCGCAAGGTTCTTTTCGTATTCGAAATCCTGAATCATACGTACACCGCGAAGAATATATTTTGCTCCATATTCTTTGGCGGCATCCACGGTAAGCCCCACATAGGCTACAACTCTCACTTTCTGTTCATCAGCAAGACTATTGGCAATCATATCTATCCTTTGTTCTACGGTAAACAGCGAGTGTTTCGCCTCGTTGTAGCCCACGGCAACAATAATTTCGTCAAACATTCCCAACGCACGTTTTACAATAGACCAGTGACCGATTGTAAACGGGTCAAACGAACCCGGAAAAAATGCAATAGTTTTAGAGGTCTGAGATTTCTGTGTCATCTTCAATTACAAGGTTATCAATAATAAACAACTGTCGTTCCATGGTATTTTTACCCATATAGAACTCAAGCATATTTCTTACCGCATCATCTTTCTTCAATGTTACTTTGTCAAGACGCATATTCGGACCTATAAATTCTTTGAACTCATCCGGAGAGATTTCACCCAACCCTTTGAATCGTGTGATTTCCGCATTCTCTCCAAGTTTGGTAATTGCGTTTACACGTTCCTCATCGGTATAGCAGTAGTATGTTTCAGCCGCTTTTCCGTCAGCGTTCTTTTTGCGCTTTTTCGCCTCTTTCTTGTTGCGGACGCGGAACAACGGAGTCTGAAGAATATACACGTGACCTTTCTTGATCAAATCCGGGAAGAACTGCAGGAAGAATGAAATCAGCAGCAAACGGATGTGCATACCGTCCACATCGGCATCGGTTGCGATAATCACCTTGTTGTATCTCAAAGTATCGATACCGTCCTCGATATTCAATGCAGCCTGCAAAAGGTTGAATTCTTCGTTTTCATAAACCACCTTCTTGGTTTTGCCGAATGTATTCAGCGGCTTGCCTCGCAATGAGAACACCGCCTGGGTTTCCACGTCACGGCATTTTGTGATGGAACCGCTCGCAGAGTCACCCTCGGTAATGAAGATGGAAGAGAAATCGCGCTTGTCTCCGCGGACGTCACTCAAGTGGACGCGGCAGTCACGCAGTTTCTTGTTGTGCAAAGATATTTTCTTGGCACGTTCACGGGCCTGTTTTGTAACGCCGGCAATCGCCTTGCGGTCTTTTTCAGAATCGATAATCTTTTTCAGCAGCACTTCTGCAGTGTTCGGTTCTTTGTGCAGATAGTTGTCAAGTTCTTTCTTGATGAAATCGTTGATAAACTTGTTTACTGTCGGACTGTTTTCGTCGTTGGCAATATTGGTACTGCCGAGTTTCATCTTGGTCTGTGACTCGAAAATCGGCTCCTGAATTTTGATGCTGACAGCGGCAACGATACCGCTTCGTATATCTGAATATTCGAAATTTCTTCCGTAGAATTCTTTGATGGTGCGTGCAACCGCCTCACGGAACGCAGACTGGTGAGTACCGCCCTGTGTCGTATGCTGACCGTTGACAAACGAATAATATTCCTCACCGTACTGTGAACTGTGAGTAATAACGACCTCGATATCCTTGCCGACAAAGTGCATTACCGGATAAAGCGGTTCGTTGGTCATATAGTCATTCAGCAAATCGCTAAGACCGTTGCGGGAATGGTATTTCCTGCCGTTCAATACAAGAGTAAGACCTGTATTCAGGTAGGAATAGTTCTTTATCATTGTTTCGACAATCTCATCGCGGAACTTGAAGTTTTTGAACAGCGTTTTGTCCGGAACAAACTGAACAAGAGTACCGTTTTGTTCTTCCGACGGCACAATACCGCTGGTTTCTTTCAGTTCACCGCATTCGAACGATGCAGAGAAACTCTGACCGTCGCGGACTGCCTGGATAAAGAAATATGACGACAACGCATTGGTGGCTTTGATACCTACACCGTTCAGACCGACGGACATTTTGTAGTTTTCGGTATCAAACTTGGCACTGGTATTCATTCTTGACGCAGCGTCAACAACAGAACCCAACGGAATACCGCGGCCGTAGTCTCGTACGGATACGGCTTCTTCGGAAACTTCGATTTCGAGCACTTTACCGAACCCCTGTGCGTGTTCGTCGATAGCGTTGTCTATCACCTCTTTGAGGATGACATAGATACCGTCATCGTTGCTAGAACCATCACCGAGCTTGCCGATATACATACCCGGACGCTGGCGGATGTGAGTTCGCCAGTCATAAGTTTTCAACGTATCATATCCCCCCGCACTGTTCTGCTGAGGGGTTCCCAATTCCTTGTTTTCGTCTGTTTTGTCTGCCATTTTGATGATTTGTTGTCGTTTTTCTTGATATTACCGGAATTCCGTGCCGTTCATTTCGGACAAGAGTACGGAATATCAGTGCAAAGATAATAAATTTTTACGATTAAGGCTTTATCCGTTAGTTGATAATCCGAAAAAGAGAGCCGTCTAACCCAGTATTTTAACGGCTGCATTGGCGATGTGCGAACCGCCTCTGAAACCTTTTGATATATGGGAGTAAACCAGCCGGAACGCCCACCTCAATCTGCGCGGAATTCTACCCATCACTTCCGCATAAAGCGCATCCCCTTTGTCCGACTTCTCTTTTTTGCATTGCGCGACAAGCATAATCCGCTTGTATTCAAGCAAAAGAAGCATTTTCTCTTTATCTTTCACGTTGCTGTTCCTGATGTCTTTTTCGGAACAGTCGATGGAGTGAAGCCATGTATTCAACTTTGAGGAGAAATCCGCACCTGTAATGGAGTCTGTATGAAGATAATAATCCACCAAAGGAGCGCCGGTGATTTCTGCAAATTCAGGGGTTGCGACAAGCAGCCGCATACCCAGTTCCCAGTCGTTCCAGCCGAGCACGCTGTTGTCCCATCCGCCGCAAGCATTAACAAAATCACGTTTCACCAGATAGCCCATGGTGCGCATACTACCGTGAAGAATATGATTTTCAAGATATTTCCCGGTCGGAGGGGCGATTTCATAGCTGCTGCCATCAGGATTGTTGTGACAGATTTTCAGGAATACGATATCCGCATTTCCACCCGCTTTGACGGCTCTGAACCTTTTCACCAGATTCGATAGCATAACGTCTTCCGAATCAAAGAAATATACCACCTTGGTTTCTGCAATTTGCAGCACCGCATTTTGCGCAGCCGCCGCTCCGGGAGTAGTGAAGGTTATCACGTCTACCGCAATGTCGACAGATTCATTCTCCGCCTTGAAAGATTGTGCGATTTCAAGTGAATTATCGGCG
>SAMEA104404097__coassemble_1177_pt1 | contig 22656 bp, 16 predicted proteins | sample SAMEA104404097__metabat2_high_PE_098 | metagenome-assembled genome bin SAMEA104404097 (sample SAMEA104404097) | Balaenoptera acutorostrata | reverse complement strand
ATATACAAATATGAAAAATCGTATTTTCTCAGTCCTTGCAATGCTTGCACTTGTGTTGGGGACATTGTCAGCCGAACCGAAATACATCTTTTTCTTTATCGGCGACGGCATGGGAATGGGACACGTAATGTCCGCACAAACTTACAACCGCACAGTGTTGAAGAATGAAAAACCGCTCGTAATGATGCAGTTCCCTGTAGCTTCCCAGGCTATGACATATTCTGCTACAGGTCCCGTTACCGACTCTGCAGCAGCAGGAACAGCTCTTTCTACAGGAAACAAAACTTTGAACGGCATGCTGGGTATGCTGCCTGACTCCACACATGTGACAAGTATCGCAAAATATCTTCAGGACAGAGGCTACGGCATCGGTATCACGACTTCCGTTCCTCTGGACGACGCAACTCCGGGTGCTTTCTACGCTCACGTTCCTTACCGCAAACACTTTGACAACATCATCAAAGACATGGCAAAATCCGACTACGAATTCTTTGCCGGCGGTCATATCCACGCAAGCAAAGCGGATGCTAAAAAAACGTTGACAGACGCAGGCTACAAAGTGGCTTACGGTCTTGACGAATATGCAAAACTTGGCGACGCTCGCAAGAAAGTTCTTTTCCCGACAGAAGGTGACGGTGCTGCACAGGTAGGTTACACTATCGACAGTGTTCCAGGCACATTGACTTTGCCACAAATCACAAAAGCGGCCATTGACCATATGTACAAAGTTTCTCCTAAAAAATTCTTCCTGATGGTGGAAGGCGGTAACATTGACTGGGCCGCTCACTCAAACGACGGTGGTGCTGTAATAAAAGAAGTGTTGAACTTCGACCAATCTTTGAAACTTGCTTACGATTTCTATCTTGAACACCCTTATGAAACTCTTATCGTTGTAACTGCCGACCACGATACCGGCGGTATGACAATCGGACTCAGAAAAGGACCGAAAGTGGTTGACTTCTCAAATATCGACTACCAGCGTTCTTCAAAAGACGTATTCTCCGACTGGTGCCGCACATTTATAAATGGTGACAAAAAAATCTCATGGAAAGAAATGAGAGCGAAACTTGTTGAAAAATACGGTTTGTTTACAGACATAAAAGTTGACAGACGCATTGAAAAAGAAATTGAAAAAGAATTCAACGAAGTGTTTATCAAACACAAAAACAAAGAAAACCAGACACTTTACAATGTGTTCAACGGTTTCGTCGAAATCATTTACCGCATACTTGACCGCAAAAACGGGTTCGGCTGGACAACAAACGGCCACACAGGAAACCCGGTTCCGGTTTATGCAGTAGGTGAAGGTTCTGAACTTTTCCGAAACATTAACAACAATATCGAAATCCCTGCAAAAATGGCTCAGGCCGTAGGTTTCGAATTGAACAAATAATTGAAATCCGCGCGATGCGCCACGCATCCCCATTAATGATACAAATCCCCGCCTCTTCTGAAGCGGGGATTCATTTTGCTGCAACATCAAGCCTCTTCAGCGCAAAAAAGGATGTATTATGAGCCACAAGTCTCCTTTTCTTGACATTTTGCCACAAAAAGGATGTGTAAATCCATTTTTTCTTTAACTTTGTATATCTTTTAACCTCAAAAATAATAACCGATTTAACTAAATGATCTAATGGAAAAAATCGACAATCTTGACCGCAAGATTCTGGAAATAATTATGAAAAATGCCAGAATTCCTTCCAAAGATGTTGCTCTGGCTTGTAATGTTTCCCGTGCAGCTATTCATCAGAGAATTCAGCGCATGGTGGATATGAACATTATAACAGGATCAGGATACCATGTAAACCCGAAAGTTCTGGGATATGCAACCTGTACATACATCGGCGTGAAACTTGAGAAAGGTTCTATGTACCGCACTGTTGTTCCTGAACTTGAAAAAATCAAAGAAGTCGTGGAATGTCACTTCACAACCGGCCCGTACACTATGCTTATCAAAGTTTATGCCCGCGACAACCAGCATCTGATGGAGTTGTTGAACGACAAAATCCAGCACATTCACGGTGTTACCGCTACCGAAACTCTGATTTCTCTCGAACAGAGCATGAACCGCGAAATTCCAATTGTTTACCCTGAATAAATTTACAATAAAAATAACAAAAAGTGCTTTTTCCTCATTTCGGAAGAAGCACTTTTTATATTTATTCTTTTCCATGAATCTCGAACGGGATTTTTTATATAACTTTGCATACAACCGGTAAAAATACTCTATGGAAACGAATTATCAAGAACTCGTACAGAACCGAGCTGCAGAATTTTTCAGCATCATTGAAAAACGCTTCAAAGAAGAGGAAGTAAAACAGATTGAGACAGCATACAATCTCGCCAAAGATGCGCACGCTGGGCAAAAACGTAAAAACGGGGAACCTTATATTGTTCACCCCATCGCCGTTGCGCACATTGTTGCCGTTGACATGAATCTTGACGCCAATCCGGTTATTGCGGCGCTGCTTCACGATGTGGTGGAAGACACAGATTACACCATCGAAGATATCAAGGAGATGTTCGGCGAAGACGTTTCTTTTCTTGTAGCCACCGTTACCAAACACAAAAAAGCACATTACGAGATGTCCAAACAGCTGGACAATTTCAAGCAGATGCTTGAATCCGTACACTATGACATCCGCGCCATCCTCATCAAACTGGCGGACCGCCTCCACAATATGCGTACGCTGCTGTATATGCGCCCGGACAAACAGATGAAAATCGCCGGGGAAACCGACTATTTCTATGCTCCGCTGGCAAACAGACTCGGACTTTACGATATTAAAACAGAACTGGAAAATTTAAGTTTCAGATACCGTTGTCCGAAGGACTACAACGACATCGAAAACAAGATGCTGCGTTACCGGATGAACAACAAAGACCAGATCAACGCATTCACCGACAAGATTATGGAAGAGTTCCTCCACCAGAAAGTGAATGCGCAAATCGAAGTCAAATACCGAACTCCATACAGCATCTGGCGCAAGATGAAAGCTACCGGAAACGATTTCTATCACCTTTCATTCCGCCACTTTATCCACATCATTTTCCCGGATAATGTCGGCATCTCCGAAAAGGACATGTGTCTGAAAATATATTCCGTACTGACCGACCTGTTCAAGGAAAAGCCGGGCAGCATCGACAATCTTATCGACTCACCGAAAGAAAACGGCTATCAGGGGTTTCATCTCAAACTTCTGTCCAAATTCGGCGGTTGGGAAGAAATCCACATCAGTTCGCAGCGCATGCTTCGTAATTCCAAACTCGGCTGCGTGGCGGATCGTACAGAAGACAATATCTCCAACTGGATTGAAAAGCTGAAAAATGTACTTCAGGATATGGCATACCACCATCAGGACAAGGGTTATATCGACAGCGTTCTAACTTCTCTTTATCCTGACGACATTATGGTGTACACCCCTACCGGAAATGCCATCATTCTGCCAAAAGGCGCATCCGCACTTGACTTTGCATTCGAAATTCACAGCAATATCGGAGAACACGCCCACTATGCCCGCATCAACGGCAATCTGAAATCCATCAAAACCAAACTACACAGAGGAGACTGTGTGGAAATCGGCATCAACTACGACAGCGAACCGAAAGAAGACTGGTACGACTGCGTGATGACCTACAAGGCAAAACGCTTCCTGAAGAGCTATTTCGGACACAAAACCAAACCGGCATTCCACCGATGCAAGTTCTGCAACCCGCTACCGGGCGACGAACTTATCGGGTTCAAGGGCGAAGACGGCTCAATTTCCATCCACAAACGTGACTGCCGGTTGGCTATCAGCCGCGCGTCCAAAGACGGCGATTCCATCATTTCCATCAATTTCGAGGAGGATGAAAAGACATTGTATCCAGTTAATATCGAGGTTCTTGCCATCAACCGTTATCACTTGCTAAGCGATTTGATTGAATGTATCACCAACACGCTGAAACTGCCGATTGCAGACCTCAAAACTATGTCAGAAGACAATATCGCCACTTGCACAATCAGTTTCTACGTTCGTTCAGCAAAAGAATTCCAGCAGGCCATCGCTTCTATCAACGCAATTGACAACGTAGACCAGGTAACCGTTATCGATACACAAAGTGAATAATCCATTTTGACAAAAATTCTGTAGCAACGGGGTTTCTGTTGATAGTTGCTTGCCTGGCAGAATTGTTTGGAAAGATTTTGTATCTGATTATCATTTTTTTTTACTACATTTGCGCAAGATTTCACAAAAATGGAAAAGGTTACATTTCAAGGGTTAACATTTGTCCCGTTTATAAAAAATGAAGAGATTCAGAAAGAAATCAAACGAGTAGCAGCCGAAATCACCCGTGATTGCGGAGATAAAAAACCGCTGTTCCTGTGTGTACTTAACGGTGCATTCATATTTGCCGCCGATTTGTTCCGTGCAGTCGATTTTGAAGCTGAAATTTCATTTATCCGATACAAATCCTACGAAGGAATGAAATCTACAGGCAGTGTAAAAGAGGTTATCGGCCTGACAGAAGATATCAAGGACAGAACAGTTGTTATCGTTGAAGACATCGTTGATACCGGCGCAACCGCAAAAATGCTGGTTGAAACTCTGAAACAAAAAAATCCGAAAGAAATCAAATTTGCAACTCTGCTTTTCAAACCGGATGCTTTGAAAACTGACATGATTCCAGATTACGCATGCTTCAGAATCCCGTCAAAATTCATTATCGGATACGGTCTTGACATCAACGGTCTTGCCCGCAATTTAAAAAATATCTACATTCTGGAAGACCAGAAATAATATATTTGATAGCCGTCTGAAAAGCCGGCTATTAATATGATTGGGAAAATTATTTATAGAACAACAATAAAATCTACAATTTAAAATGTTTAATATTGTAATATTCGGAGCCCCGGGATCGGGCAAAGGTACTCAAAGCGAATATCTTATCAAGAAATACGGCCTTGTTCACATTTCAACAGGCGACGTGCTTCGCGACCATATCAAACGCGGCACAGAATACGGTAAAATCGCAGACAAATACATCTCTCAGGGTCAGTTGATACCTGACGAACTGATGGTAAAGATTCTTGGCAGCGTGCTTGAATCAAATCCGGAAGCTCAAAAAGGTGTTATCTTCGACGGTTTTCCGCGCACTATCGAACAGGCTAAAGCGCTTAAAGAAATGCTTGCAGGCCACAATGCCGATGTAAACGCAGTTATCGGTCTTGAAGTTGAAGAAAACGAACTTATCGAACGTCTTATCAAACGCGGACAGGAATCAGGCCGCAGCGACGACAATCTTGAAACTATCAAAAAACGTCTTATCGTTTACCACAACCAGACTTCTCCGTTGAAAGAATATTACCTGAACGAAAACAAATACGTTGCTATTGAAGGTTCAGGCTCTATCGACGAAATCTTCGGCCGCATCGAAAAGGCCGTTGACGCTCGTTTGAATGCATAACAGACATTATCAGATACCGGACAGGCATCTTTCTTTCGAAAGATGCCTGTTTTTTATTAACAACTTATAAGTCTGTGATTTTGAGAAATCTGCATTTATATCGTATATTTGCAGAACTAACCTATCACTTTATTAAAATGAATCGATTAAACGCATTCTTGATTGCTTCCGTCCTTGTTGCCGGAACGGTCTCTGCAGAACAATGCATTTCACCGAACGGTAATACCATCCTGAACTTTTCGCTGCTGGAAGACGGCACTCCGTCATACAGCCTTGACTACATGGGCAACCCGGCGGTAAAAACTTCCAGACTCGGACTTGACCTTGACAAACAGGCTGACCTGCTTGACGGTTTCGTGGTCAAGAACGTGGAAAAATCCACTTTTAACGAAACCTGGGAACCTGTATGGGGCGAGGAATCCGAAATCCGCAACCACTACAACGAAATGGCGGTTACCCTTGAACAGCCGGCTGAAAAACGCAGCATCAAAGTACGCTTCCGCGTATATGATGACGGCGTGGGCTTCCGTTACGAATTCCCGCAGCAGGAAAATCTGAACTATTTCGTGGTAAACGAAGAACGTACCGAATTTGCCATGACCGGCGACCACACCGCACTGTGGATTCCGGGCGATTTCGATACTCAGGAATACAACTACAGCGTCACAAAACTGTCTGAAATCGAAAAGACTTTTGACAGCATGGTGAACTACAACGCATCCCAGACCCAGTTCTCAAAACGCGGCGTCCAGACAGCGTTGATGCTGAAATCCGACGACGGTCTGTATCTGAACATTCACGAAGCTGCTCTTGTAGACTACGCCTGCATGCACCTTGAAGTGGACGACAAAAACTTCGTGCTGACTTCAGTGCTTACTCCGGACGCTACCGGCAAGAAGGGTTACCTTCAAACTCCGGCAAAATCTCCGTGGCGTACAGTTATCGTGAGCTATGATGCCCGCGACATCCTTGCTTCAAGAATGACTTTGAACCTGAACGAACCGTGCAAACTGGAAGATACTTCATGGATCAAGCCATACAAATACATGGGCGTTTGGTGGGAAATGATTACCAACAAGAGCACATGGAGCTACACCAACGACTATCCGAGCGTGAATATCGAGACTATCAACTACGAAAAATGTACTCCTAACGGTACTCACGGCACAACAACAGAGAACGTAAAACGCTATATCGACTTCGCATCAAAACACGGATTCCACCACTTGCTTGTAGAGGGCTGGAACATCGGTTGGGAAGACTGGATTGGCAAATGGAAAGACCATGTGTTCGATTTCATGACTCCGTATCCGGATTTTGACTTGAAAGGCATCAACGCTTACGCAAAATCAAAAGGTGTGGAATTGATTATGCACCACGAAACTTCCGGTTCTACAGGCAATTACGAACGCTATCTTGACCGTGCATACCAGTTTATGAAAGATAACGGCTACAATTCCGTAAAATCCGGTTATGTAGGTCCTATCATCCCGAGAGGCGACCACCACTACAGTCAGGCTGAAATCAACCACTATCTGTATTGCGTGAAACGTGCGGCTGATTTCCAAATCTGCGTAAACGCTCACGAAGCGGTTCGTCCTACCGGTCTTTGCAGAACATATCCTAACCTTGTCGGCAACGAATCTGCCCGCGGTACAGAATTCGAAGCGTTCGAAGGCAACCGCCCGCACCACACTACCATTCTACCGTTTACAAGACTTGTCGGCGGTCCGATGGACTACACTCCGGGTATTTTCAACATTCTGATTCAGCACGAAAAGCGCAAACCGGAAGATTCAAGAGTCAATACCACTTTGACCAAACAATTAGCATACTACGTAACCATGTATTCTCCGATTCAGATGGCGGCAGACTTCCCGGAATCTTACGAAAAATATATGGATGCATTCCAGTTCATCAAAGACGTTGCCGTTGACTGGCAGAAGAGTCTGTATCTGGAAGCTGAACCGGGCGACTACATCACTATTGCACGTAAAGAAAAAGGCGGTGAAAGATGGTTTGTCGGCGGTATCACCGATGAAAATGCAAGAAAATCAAGCATCGCGCTTGACTTCCTGAATCCGAACCAAAAATATCTGGCTACCGTTTATGCAGACGGTAAAGACGCTGATTACGAAAACAATCCGTTGTCTTACAAAATCACCAAAGGTATTGTTACTTCAAAATCTCAGTTGAACGTAAACCTTGCACGCAGCGGCGGTTACGCAGTTTCTCTTGTCCCGGTTTCCAAAGAGGAAGCAAAACAGTACAAGAAACTGAAATTGAAATAAAAAAGCCCGTATTCATCGGGGATTTTCCCGTTTGCAGATGATATACAAAAAAACAAAAAGAGCCGGATTTATTTGCCGGCACTTTTTGTTTATATAAGTATATTTTTCAATTTACTGTTATTCAGGGTTTAACGCGTATTTTTTTGATAATCGGATCATACAATGGTTGAAACAGCATATAGTCGCGCCACTTCCGTTTCATGTTGGTCATCACGGTTGATGTGCAATTTTTCTTGTTGATAACAGGGCGTTCGGCATTCACCCACACCCACTCTCCGTCCTCGTTCAGCATATACAAGTCGGCCCTCTGATGGAAATTGAGAAAGGTCATGGTAAACATAATTTTCCACAAAAATGTTGAACGGAAAACAGAGTAAATCTGAGGGCAAATTTTCGCATAATTAATATTTTTAGATTCTGCAAATTTAATAAAAATGTTTGTTATGATTCAGATACCGCGACGACTCTTGAAGCGTTCTTTTTCACAGCAAAAACCACCGAACTGCACGAATTTCAGCGGATTATACTCCGTTTTCGGCTTATATAATGTGAAAATTTGCTATTTGTCCCTTTCGGGTCATAAAAAAACACTAACTTTGCGTTTAATATGGAAACAACAAGACAATTAAAAATTGCTCGTCTTATCCAAAAGGAACTAAGCGAGATATTTCGTGTACAGACTGCGAAGATGGGAAACGTGCTTGTATCCGTCAGCTCGGTAAGAGTCTCTCCGGATTTGAGCATCGCACGCGCTTACTTGAGCATTTTCCCTTCCGAAAAGGCTGCGGAAATCATCGAATCCATCAACGGAAACGCAAAATCAATCCGTTACGAGCTTGCACAGAAGGTACGCTACCAGCTGCGCAAAACTCCGGAACTTGCTTTCTATGTAGATGATTCGCTTGACTACATCGAGCACATAGATGAACTGCTTAAAAAGTAAAAGGTGAACTTGTAGCATCTACGCCATGGCGCATACTTCGCTAAAAATTGCCGGCAGATACATCTTTGCAAAAAAATCACACAGCGCTGTGAATCTTATTTCAATTGTCGCTGTGTGCGGCATAGTTATTTCCACGACAGCAATAGTTTGCGTCCTTTCTGTTTTTAACGGTTTCAGCGATTTGATTGAAAGCAAACTCGCATCTCTTGACCCGGATATCAAAATCACAGCGGTTAAAAGCAAAACGATTTTGAATGCCGACAGTATTCTGGATATTGTCAGCAGCACCGAAGGCGTGAAATTCGCCATTCCTACAGTTGAGGACAACGCCCTGGCCATCTACAACGAATATCAGATGCCGGTCAAACTGAAGGGCGTTCCTTTGGACTACGATTCCGTCAACAACATCAAAGACATCATAAAATCCGACGGACAGTATCTACTGACCGACGAATTCGGCGACTACGCGCTGGTAAGCGTGGGTACAGCTATTCAACTGCAGGCACATCCTGGTTTTTATACCGATTTCCAGTTGTACACTCCGAAACGCAAAGGTAAAATCAACATTTCCAATCCGGCGGGTTCTTTCCGTGCAGACACGCTGTTTGTAACCGGAGTTTTCCAGGTAGACCAGGAAGAATATGACTACAATACGGTAATCGTTCCGCTGAACGTGGCACGTCACCTGTTCGACTATACATCCGAAGCAAACGCTATCGAAATTCTTGCGGAAAATCCGGAGAAAATCGAAGATACCATTGATAATCTGAGCGAAAGACTCAGCAATGATTATGCGGTGAAGGACAGACTGATGCAGCAGGAAGCGTCGTTCAAAATGATCAATATCGAGAAATGGATTACTTTCCTGCTTCTCGGATTCATCATGATTATCGCCACCTTCAACGTGGTCAGTTCCGTTGCGGTGCTGATTGTGGAGAAGAAGAACGATATCGCCACCATACGCAGTCTCGGCGCACCGAGAAAATTTATCACTGCAATATTCACCTCACAGACCTGGCTGATTACCCTGTTCGGTTCCATCATCGGAATCGCATTCGGCGTGATACTGTCTCTGGTTCAGGAATATTTCGGAATTATAAAATTGGGAGGCGATACCTCCGTTTTGATTGTTGACGCATACCCGGTTGTGGTGAAATTCACCGATTTAATCGTTGTTTTTCTGCTAACCGTGCTTGTATCAACACTTTCATCTATTGCGACCGGAGCGATTATGCACACCCGGCTGAAAGAATAAGAATTATGGAAAATAAGAAATACAAGAATTTACTTTTTGACCTTGGCGGGGTAATCATGGATATCGAACGTGAAAGATGCGTTGCTGCCTACACAGCCATGGGAATGACCAACGCAAACGAACTGCTGGGCGTTTACGTTCAGTCCGGTCCGTTCCTTGCATTAGAAAACGGAGACATCACTCCGGCAGAATTCCGTGCTGAAATCCGCAAAGACCTGAGTCGTGAGGCTACAGATGCAGAGATTGACGCTGCGTTCTGCAAATTCCTTATCGGGATTCCGAAACACAGACTTGAAGAATTGAGAGAACTTCGCAAAGAATACAAAATATATCTGCTTTCAAATACCAACCCGATTATGTGGAACTCCAAAATCAAAGAATGTTTCCAAATCGAAGGTTTTGAAAGAGAAGACTATTTCGACGGTATGATTACTTCCTTTGATGCCGACTGCTCTAAACCGGCTCCGAAAATTTTCAAAGACACCATCAGCAAACTGGGCATCAAAGCGGAAGATACCATTTTCTTCGACGATTCGCAGAAAAACCTCGATGCCGCCGCTAAATTCGGATTCGGTACCTACCTTGTAAAACCTGGTACTGAATTTATGGAATACTTCAAACACAAGTAAGATATGAACAACAGTGTCCCGAACATATCAAAACCTGCAGTTGCCGCCATCGGAATGTTTGACGGCGTGCACGTGGGGCATCAGGTCGTTCTTGACGTTGTCAAAAGTATTGCCGTTGAGAGAGATATGCAGAGCGCCGTGGTTACATTCCGCAACCATCCTGCAAAAGTGCTTTGCAAAAACTGCGCTTTACAGTATATCATGAGTATTGACGACAGAGTGAAAAACATCAGTAAATACGGCATAAACCGCACGATTTTACTCGATTTCAACCTTAGACTCGCCGCTCTTGACTCCAAAGCGTTCATGCAGTTTCTCCGCGATGACTACAATGTCCGCGTGCTGGTTATCGGATTCAACAACAAATTCGGCAGCAACCGCGAATGTTCGTTTACAGATTATGTGGAACAGGGCAAAGAGCTTGGAATAGAAGTGATTAAAGCACCCGAATATACCGGAAAATTTGCGCCCGTAAGTTCCTCCATCATCCGCAGCATCATTTCCGACGGAGACATGAACGGAGCAAAAGACAGACTCGGAAGATACCACTTTGTAAAGGGCGAAATCGTCAAAGGATTCCAGAACGGCAGAAAAATGGGTTTCCCGACCGCAAACATCGCTCCGTTTGAAGAGAACTTAATCGTCCCAAAACGAGGTGTTTATGCCGTAAAAATCTCGGTGGAATCGGGAGAATTCATGGCCGGAGTCTGCAATATAGGCCTGCGTCCGACCATTTCCGAAAACGGTCTCCAGTCGGTAGAAGTGAATATCTTTGATTTTGATAAAGATATCTACTATAAAAAAGCGGAAGTACTGTTCATCGAATATATACGCGGTGAAAAGCGTTTCGGCTCACTGGATGAACTGAAAGAACAAATCGGCAAAGACAGCGTTGCCGCAAGAAAAATACTGGATACAATCAATTAAATCAAACGATATGGAAATTATCAATTTCGACAAAGAAAATTCACTTGTCAACCAGTACATGCTGGAACTTCGCGACGTAAACGTGCAGAACGACCGTATGCGTTTCCGCAGAAACATAGAAAGAATCGGTGAAATCATGGCTTATGAAATTTCTAAACGTCTTGACTACGAAAACGTTGACGTTATGACTCCGCTTGCGACTGCAAATTGCCGCAAACTGCAGAATGATTTGGTAATCGGCACAATTCTTCGCGCCGGTCTGCCGTTCCACCAAGGATTCCTGAACTACTTCGACAATGCGGAAAATTCATTCGTATCCGCTTACCGCAAATACAAGGAAAAAGACAGCTTTGAAATTCATATCGAATATATTGCATCTCCGAGACTCGACGGCAAAACATTGATTCTTGTAGACCCAATGCTTGCAACAGGCGCATCAATGGAACTATCTTACGAAGCTCTGAAAACCAAAGGACATCCGAAAGAAATCCATCTTGCATCAGTAATCGCATCTCAACAGGCGGTTGACTTTATCAAGAACAAGTTTCCTGAAGATAAAACCACTCTCTGGGTAGGCTGTATCGACGATATTATCAACGAACACAAATACATTGTTCCGGGACTTGGCGATGCCGGAGACCTCGCTTTCGGCGAAAAAGAATAAGCACATTCCAAATACCACAAAAAAAAGCCTGCAAGAATGCAGGCCTTTTTTGTAGTCTCTTTATTGTATAAACTGCGAAATGGGCTCAAATCGCTTTAAAAGTGCAGATTCTGCAATTTTACACAAAAGCCCGGCTGTTCCGAAATGCAAGAATAAAAAAAAGGAGACCACAGCCTCCATTTTTCTGTTCGTTAAATCGCTTTCTCAGCGACTCTTGATCAAAACCTTATAACAATCAATATTACCTAACTTGTCGTTTCCAGCTTCACAGCCTTCCGGACTTATTTCATTTGCTTCAACTCAAAATATTAATTTATTTCTTACGCTTTTGTTTTTAACAAAAACAATTTCACATATCTTTTATAGATACCAACTACAACAAATATAAATCACGGTTAGGAACCCGATCCACATTGAGGAGTAATCAAAACTCTTTTTGATACCTTTTTTTTCTCATGTGCAATGCAAAGATACAATGAGAAATGGGATGCGTCAAGTATGTATAAATAAATATATAAATAAATATAGAATATTTTTACTGATTATCAGCTTATTAATGTTTTAAAAATATAAATGAATATTGAGGTTTAAACTTTGAATATTCTATATTTTTTCATCATTTATCACCCCAATTTTCATAATATCGTCATCAAAAGTTTCACGGTTTATCGCTTTGCTTTTTATTTTGTTTCTGTAAGTATAAACAGTATTTACCGAGTATCTAAGAAAGGAAGCAATCTTGTTGCTGTCATCAACCCCCATTCGAAGAAAAGCGAAAATACGAAGTTCCATGGTCAGATGCCCGTATTGTTTTACATTGATTCTTTCTTCCGGAAGAAGCAGTGCATTAAAATCTTCAACGAAATTCGGATAGATGTTAAGGAATGCATTGTCGAAGTTGTCGTAAAAAAGTTTATTGTGTTCCTCCGCGAATTTTGCGGATTTAGTCATCTTTACCAAATCGTCAATCTGTCCGGTACTGATTTTTCGTGTAACAAGTTTGTTGAATTTCTCAAAGCGATCCATATAGATGGAACACAAATCAAGGAATCGACTCATATATTCATCGCGAACAGCATTCGCCTGTTTCAAAGAGTAACGGATAACACGCAGTTTGTTCATTTGCTTGTAAAGCATAAACAATGCGATAACAAGAATTACCGCAAGGAAACTCACGACGGCAAGCACAACGGACTGTATGGTTTTCTGCGCATTGATTCGGGATTTGTACGCCTGGTCTATTAACGGCATGTTTTTGGCAATCTGCATGTTTCGCAAACGGGCGTTACAGAAATTAGCATCACTCATGGAGATGGAGATATAGCGGTATGCCCTGTCAATATCTCCGGAAGAATACAGATAGAGTGACAAATTCTGCAAAGATACATTTTCCTTAATGGCACATTTAATATCCGAAATCGCGGAAAGCGCCATATAGTGGGCGGCTTCAAGTGTCTTGCCTTCGACAGATGCAAGATTAGCCAGCAAACTCATCACCCTCGCATGGAACGCAGTTCCCTGTTCGCAATCTTTAATCAGTTCAAGCAATACGTCACGCGCCATAATAATCTTGCCCTGATCCTGCAAATATTCCGAATAATAAAGCGAAAACAGCGGATCTGCCGGATCGAGATGTTCCAGAAGCAGGTCTCGGTAATGTCTGTTCTTAGCAAAATAACGGTTGGAGAACAGGTTGTTGCTTTGTGCGTAACCTGTCATATAGTAATAAAGTTGCCGTGCGCAGTCATAAAAATGATTGCGAAGCGTATCTGGCACTCCCTCGTTCTCTATGAACTGCATTTCATTTTCCGCTTCGTTATACAGCCCGGCAACCGCAAGTGCTTTAAAACGTGAAATTCGCGCGTTCAGGCGTGTGATACGGTCATTTATATCCGAAGCAAGGAGATAAGCCTTGTCATAATAAACGTATGATGAATCTGCGTTAAACGATTCGTATTCTCGACCGAGGTCAAGGGCTGCGGAAATTTTTGCTTCAGCAGTCCCGGCATAGTCGTATTTTAATTTTAGACTATCAATTTTCCGATATTTTGCGGTTTCGTAGATATTGGCGTTTTTCAGGGTTTCGTCAAGATTCTTCAAATCATTTTTGGTCAGGGTAAGATACCCGAAAGATGATGCAGTCGACAAAAAAAGAACTAAAGTTAAAAGTAAAATTCTCATACTGGCTGATTTATGATGCAAAGATAATATAAAGGGGTATGTTTTGCAAGGTAAAAAGATGGTCTCTTCGGTAAGTAAAGACCTGATTCAGGATATTATATTAATAAAAACAGGCCAGCGGAAATCACCTGATTGTTCTAAAAAGAACATATACCGAAATAATATACGGAAACCTTTTCAGGCATAAAAAAGCGGTGCAGCCTAATGACTGCACCGCTGTATATTTGTAAATATCTGATTATTCAACAACTTGCTGCATCAAAAGCATATTTTCATTCAAATCAACTGTTACATTGTATTTGCCTGCAGTTGTAATGAAACATTTATCGTTTTCAGCAACCAAAGCACCCATTGCCATGTTTTCTTCGTAAACAAGTTCAACATCAGCATCACCTGCTCCAATCTGGTTGGCAAGATCCCATGTTCCGTTCAATTCTTTCATAAAGCGGAAGTAGCTCTTGGCATTTGCGGCGTCAGCTCCCGGAAAATCGAATGTTCCAGTGTAAACGTTGCTGCCGTCTTTACATACCATCATACCCTGAGTTGCAGATGCGTCTGTTGCCCAGCCATTGATATTCCCGATAATATAAAGATATGTCCATGTTGAAGGATCTGTTTTAGCTTCTTCAATGCGGAATGTATTGCTGTTCAAGTCTACAGTCATTTTATATGTACCTGCATTCTTGACAACGAAGCAACCCTTACCGCCATCGATAACCGGTGCAGTGTAAACACCGTTTTCGAATACTACGTCAATGTTATTGCCATCTTCAAGCTGTGAACCAATAGAACCTTCGTCCCAGTTTCCAAGAGTTTTGTAGAAACGGAAGTACTGGTTGTCTGCGATTTCGAATGTACCTGTGAAGATATCGTTGTAGTTCTGAGATTCAAGTTTAAAATCGCTTTCGTTGATGTTCCAGCCGTTAGGATTACCTACAAGATAGATAAACGGATCGCCTACAGGTTCGATTTTGTAAGTATTGTTCATCATATCGATAGTCATGCGGTAAGTACCTGCTTCAGCAATCTTACCAGCCTGAGGATTGACATTTACAAGACTACCTTCTGTTGCAGGGTCACCGTCTTTTGCAGTACCCCATACAGGATCTGCCCATTCTGTGCCTTTGTCAACGCTTGACTGAGGAATAATCTTCCAGTATGTATCGTTTTCGCAAGTGAATACAACGCGGAAAATCGGATCATCGTAAACGTCTTTGTCGCTGTGGTTGAATTTGATCATGTCCTTCCAGCTCCAGTTGCACATGTTGCCGATGATGTAGTATGCTTCTTCAACAACGAAGTTTTCCGGAATCGGAGTTACATTAACCGGTGCAGATATGAAGTAAGTATCTTTGTTACCAAAACGCACCCATGAACTACCTTCTGCAACGAATGCTGCAAAACGGATATAAAGAGGTGTCTGTTTCGGAGTTTTGCCGACAAGAGTACGAAACGCAGTATTCAAATCACCTACAGTTACGTTGTTCTTCTCAACAGTAAGTTCAACAGCATTCTCGAATGTTTCGTCTTTTGCAACGTATGCGATATATTCGATTGTCTGGTTTTCAGCCAATGCCGGAGTAGCAGCAGTCTTGACAACCTCTACCAAACCGCTTTCAACGGCGTTCAGGTCAAGATCGCCCATAATTGAAGCACCTTTCTCAACAGTAAGACCTTCGAAAGACATCAAACCTTCCTGAGGATTGTGTTGCGGAATTGCTTCTTCAAAGTCAAACTGGTCGCATGATGCAAATATCAAAGCGACAAGTGACATTAAAAATATACCTAATTTTTTCATCTTGTTAGTATTAATATTTAAGAAACCCTCCGGGAGCGGAGCTGCGCCCGACTCCCTTCAGATTACTGTTTTGTTATTCAATTATACCCTTGCCTGTGTTGAAGTTAAGTTTGATCACTTTACCCGGAGCTCCCTGTACTGAATATTCAGCACCTTTGTCTTTTTCCCAGCTGTCAGCGATGTTATCCTTTTCACGGTAAACGATTGTACCGTCGTCCTTCAAAGTGAATTCGTGAGACCACCAGTCACCACCCCATTTAGGAGCGATACACATACGTACTTCACCTTCAGCTGCCAATGCAGGAGAAACGAATTCACCGTCTTCAGTTTCGGGAACAGTGAACATCCACGCGTCGTCTGCGTTCCAGATACCGCCATTTGTTGCACCGAAGATATAAACTTTAGGTTCAAACATATCCACTGTATAAACATAGTCGCGACCAACGATGTCAATTGTTACAGCGATGATATACCAGCCGCCTTTTTCAACACCGATATTACCGCCAGCGTCAACAAGAGCGCCTGCTGCTGTGCCTTTGTCACCTGCAACAACACCTGCAAAACCTACTTCGTTTCCGTTCCACTCTTTATCATAGTTGAATTTGAAACCTTTGCCTTCGCCAATGTAGCGGATACACCACCACTGGTTGTTGGAAGCGTTTTCAATAGCCATTTTGGCAGCGTCGCCCCAAGACCAGCCACAGAAGTCACCAATCATATACAACTTTTCTGGAAGTTCTACGTCCGGAAGAGCATAATACAACTGTACCTGAGGCAGTTCAATTACGTTACTTACGATATGTGCATCTTCACCAACGTTTTTAAGATCAGCAACTAGACGGATATAAGCCTTTACGGGTTCAGCCGGAACTGTCGCTTCATCAATCACGCCATATGCAGAGCAAAGAGCGATTGCAAGTTCGTTAGCATTGATATCCATTTTACATGTTGTGAAAGTAGATGGAAGCACCTGTACTGTTTCAGGAGCAAAATCGTTCTGAGTTGATACTTCCACAGAATATACAGCAGCTGCTGCGTAACCGTAATCCGGTTGAGAGCATGTCAATTGAAGAGTTTCAGTGTTTTTAAGATCATACAAACCTGAAGCATATTTCGGAGTATTCAAAACAAATGCAGTCGGTTTCTGGAATACAGGATTGTTGTCCTCATCGCTCTGACAGGAAGTGAATGCCATAGCAGCGAAACCAAGCACAAAAGCTAGAATTATATTAATTTTTTTCATTGATTCAACAGTTTAAAGTTAAATTTTTCCATTAATAGCCTGTGTTCTGGTCGAATTCAGGTTGTGCAGCGATTACGTTTGTCGGAATCGGGAACAAATTGCGGTAAACATCCATAGAAGCGCCGTTTTGTGCATTGTTTTTCCAGTTCCAAACGTAATTTGAGCCTGTAAATTTATTGTGACGTACAAGGTCTGTACGACGAACATTTTCCCAGTAAAGTTCGCGACATCTTTCATCAAGAATATTGTCAGCAGTCATATCGCCTTCTGACCAAGCCGGAACACCTGCACGTTCACGAACGAAGTTGACATATTTAAGAGCGTGTGCCGCATCACCTGCACCACCGACGATGTTGGATTCAGCATACATCAAATATACGTCAGCAAGTCGAATCAAAGGAAGGTCTGTATCCGGGAAGTCGCCAGCACGAGCCGGAGTTTTGCCTGTAGGATCATATTTGCCACCGTTCTTAGAACTCCATTCACCATTTTCACCCTTGAAAAGGTTAGTGAATTTAATAACACCGTATCCGTGTGTAAATGATCCGAATTCATCACAATCTCTCTGGAAACCGTCCTCTTCTTTATTCCACATTGACCAGCGTACGTCTTCATCGCTGTCAAATCTGTCTGCAAACTGTTTTGTTGCACGCATACAAGTCCAACCGCCGTTTACACCATAGTTAGACGGAACAACTGAAGGAATATTGTCTTTATCATCTGCAACTCCGGCTTTACACAAGAATGTAGTACCACCATAAGGTTGGATATCGTATTCGTCGTAAGGAATACCCCAAAGAATCTCGTTTTCAGAAATATTGCCACCACCCGGCATATATTCGTCGTTGTCTGCACAGAACAGATACATGTAATGGTTTGCAAGACCTGAACCGTTGAAACCCTGACCTGCGTGGCGATTGATAATATTCTGACAATGTTCCGCACATTTTGCATAACCGTCTTCAGCACCGTCTGTAAACACTTTTGCGTTTAGATATAAACGAGCAAGAAGAGCTTCTACACCATCTTTACCGATGCGGCCATAAACCGGAGTTCCTTCCGGGAATTTTGCAAGTACATCTTCAAGTTCAGCAACAGTCCAAGCGTAAAGGTCAGCGCGTTTTTTTTGTACCGGAGCAACACCGATAGCTGAAGTTTCGTCAATAAAACCACCATTACCAAACAAGTCAATGATATTGTAGTAGCTCATTGCACGAAGAGCGCGAGCTTCAAGGACGTACTGGTCTACAGTTTTTCTCTGAGCGTCAGTCAAAGCAATACCAAGGTTGCTAAGATTTGACGGAGCAACAAGACGCATAAAATCATTACAAACCGCAATGTGAACGTACATACGGCTATATGTACCGAAAATATTAGCGTTACCTGCACCCCAAGTACCTGTTACAAGGTCGAAAACGCCTTCATCCGGCCATTTCCATTTAGCTTCGTCAGTTGTAAATTCGTTCAACATGAAGATGGCACGAGTATACTGTGATGTTCCGCCGTCAAGACCTGAGATATCAGAACTTCCGTTAGGTCCACCTTGACCTGAAACTGCAAGTGAACTATAGCATTTTGCCATTACCTGCATAATGTATTTTTCAGGATTCTCCTGGAACTTGTCCGGAGTAAGCTGGTTTGGATCATTTGGCATAATGTCAAGATCCCCGATACAAGAAGTTGTACCAAGTGCTACCAACATAGCCAAAGCGATAACCAATTTATTTATAATAGTTTTCATATTATTCTTTGATTGTTTTTGTTAAACACTTAGAATGTAGCAACAAGACCAAGAGATGCTGTGATAGGACGAGGATAAACAGTATTGTCAATACCTCCACCAACTTCAGGATCAAGGCCATTATATTTTGAAATTACGAATGGATTCTGAACTGCTCCATAAACACGCAGGCGAAGCTGGTTTTTAAGAAGGTTTTTCCATGTATAACCAAGAGTGATGTTGTCACATCTCAAGAATGATGCATTTCTCAACCAATAGTCGCTCAAAAACAAACTGTTAGTTGATTTGCCTCCCTGGAAGTAGAAATCTGATTCAACAAGGTTGTGCAACCCATATGCGTTTGCATTTGACAATGTTGTACGACTTGCTCTTACGTTGTTGTAAACGTAGTTTCCGATAGATGCACGTAGAGTAAATCCGAAGTCCCAACCCTTCCAGTTCAATGTAGTACCAAATGTCATTGTTACTTTAGGATCCTTGCTGTGACGGATTACGCGGTCATTGTCGTCAATCTTACCGTTACCATCCTGGTCAACGTATTCTCCTTCTACCGGGAATCCGTTTTTGTCATATACTTGCTGATACAACCAGAATGAACCTGCAGGATAACCTACTTTGTGAATCTGACAGTTAAGACCTGTAGCACCTGAGATACCACCAACAGTAATAAATGAACCGTCATTGTTCAATTTTGTAATCTTGTTTTCATTGTAGGCAACATTGTAGTTAACTGTCCATGTCAAGTCATTTGTAACAACCGGACGCGCTGTGATAGAAAACTCAATACCGCGGTTTTCAAGAGAACCAATATTCTGGTTCATCATATTTGTAGTGTTACTTCCTACAGGAATTGTAACGTAACTTAGAAGGTCTTTAGTTTCACGATAATAATAATCGATAGCGGCAACGATTCTATTGTTCAAGAACCCGAAGTCGAAACCGGCATTCCAAGTAGTTGTTTCCTCCCATTTCAAGTTAGGATCGTATCCCTGAGGATAAAGAGTTGTGATGTTCCCTTTTCCATCAACCAATGACGGGTATAGTGAACCAAGAGAAGACGACTGGTAGATAGGCAAGTACGGATAGTTAACACCGATATCCTGCTGACCTGTAACACCCCATCCCAAACGAAGTTTCCATTCATTCCACCATGAGCGACAGTTCTTCATGAAACTTTCTTCACTGATTTTCCATCCAAGAGCTACTGAAGGGAATACACCCCAGCGATTGTCTTTAGAGAAACGAGATGTAGCATCACCGCGGACTGTTGCTGTCACCAAATAGCGGTCAAACAATGTATAGTTCAAACGACCGAAGAAAGACAACAACTGCAAGTGATTTGCATAATAGAAATTACCGTTCTGCATTTCAGGACCGTACAGAGGGTTGTTTGTTGTGTTGAAACGAGTTCCTATCAGGCTTTCGCTTGCCGGGTCAATATTCAAATTGTAAGTACCGTCTGCATTCTGAGTCGGCTGATTGAATCCAAGACTCTTGATTACAGTACCGTTGTTCCAACCTTCTGTATGGAATCTCTGCCAAGAGTAACCTACTGTTACATCAACTATAGATCTGATAGCGTCAAATTCTTTGTTGTAGTTAGCATAGAAATCCAAAAGCAAGTTGCGGTTGTACTGATATTCTTTATAAAGTGTAGAAGCACCGTTTTTGTAAGCTCCTGCCCATGATTGAGGTGAGTTCTGTTCTGTAAGTTCATCTTTGTGTGCAGAACTGATATCATAACCAAGATTCAAGTTCAAGTGAAGTTCCGGCAAGAAATGCAAAGAATAGTCAACCTGCAAATTACCGTTGCTACGCCATACTTCAGAAGCAGCGTCACGACCTTTGATTTGAGCTACCGGGTTCATCAAACCGTTAATATTATATGTACCACCGCTACCAAGATATGCAGAGTAACCGTTGTAAAGTTTCCATTTACTGCCTGCTGCCATTGGATAATCTTCATAAACAGGAAGTGTCGGGTCGCAGCCAAGAGCTCCGGCTACCGCTCCTAAATTATCAATAGATGCGTCAACATAATATCCTTTTATGTTTGCATTGATTTTCAAATGATCATCAAACAAACTGGGGTTAAAGTTTGCTCCAAAAGTTACACGATTCATATAAGAATCTTTCAAGATACCTTCATTGCCTGTGTAAGATGCAGAGAAGCGATATGGAAGAATACCTTCTTGACCGCCCACGCTCAAGTTGTAGTCATGAGAAACCGATGTACGAAGCACTTCTTTCTGCCAATCTGTACTTGCGGTACCAAGAGATTTCGCAACTTCACTTTCTTCACCAAAATGTCCTTTGATAACTTCGCGGAATTTGTCAGCTGAAAGGACGTCCCATGTGTCGCGTGCAGTATTTACATATACGTTTGCGGTAAAGTTTACTTGAGGTTTGCCGGATTTTCCTTTTTTAGTAGTAATAATAATGACACCGTTAGAAGCACGAGAACCGTAAATGGCTGTTGCAGATGCGTCTTTCAACACTGTCATATTTTCGATATTGTCCGGAGCAATCATAGCAAGAGGGTTGCTCATACCAAGGATACCGCCATTGTCCATCGGGACACCGTCAACTACGATTAGAGGGTCGTTACTTGCGTTAAGAGAAGAGCCACCGCGGATACGGATTGAACCGCTACCCTGAGGACCCGCACTTGTTGTAACAACGACACCCGGAGTCTGACCTACAAGCAAGTCTTGTGCACTTGTTGCAAGGCCGGCCTGAATTTCACTGGGTTTGATTGTAGCGACAGAACCGGTAGCGTCGTCTTTCTTGACTGTACCGTAACCGATAGCCACAACTTCATTTAATTGAACACCGCTCTCGTTAAGAGCCACTCGCAGATTTTTACGGCCTTGAACCTTGACGGTTTGAGGAACGTAACCTACGTAAGATACTACCAAAGTAGCATTTGCATCAACTTCAAGAACGAAATTGCCATCAAAGTCTGTGGCAGTTCCGCTTGTAGTTCCCTGATTGAGAACGCTGGCGCCGATTAACGGATCACCTGCGTTGTCAACTACTGTACCCTGTACAGTAATTTTCTGTGCTAAAGCCGGAAGTGCGACACATATAGCAAGTACAAGTGTCATCAGCGCCTTCCGATTCATCTGTAAACAAATGTTCTTCATGCAAGAATCGTTTTTAGTTTTACATTGGGTTTATTTAATATTAATTTACGAAATCTAATCTTTTGGCATAACAAAGCGATTCCCGGTCTTTTAGACAAGAAAGCACAAGGCATCGGAGAGATACCTATACGCAATGTGCCTATTTAATCGCTTGTATTTAAGTGGCATAGGTTAATATTCGCGCATCAGGCTCATGGACCAGACGCTGTGCATTACAACAAAAGTGTTATATTCCTCTGCAAAGTAAACACATTTTTCTATACTTAAGGAATTTTAATGCTACAAAAACGCCCTTAACGAGATATTTAACGTACGTTAAAAGCATATTTTCACATTTAAGCGAAATTATACGCCAACAAATAAGATTTTTGAATAATTTTAAAGATATAA
>SAMEA104404097__coassemble_1160_pt1 | contig 22945 bp, 16 predicted proteins | sample SAMEA104404097__metabat2_high_PE_098 | metagenome-assembled genome bin SAMEA104404097 (sample SAMEA104404097) | Balaenoptera acutorostrata | reverse complement strand
TGTATTTCAATTATTTCAAAGACCTATTAGCCAACTTTTATTGGACAGCAATGTTAATAAATATATAATATCATATATATAAAAGAGGATATACCAATGCCGGCATATCCTCATATAATCTGATATGTATTTTCTTTTAGAATTCCTGACCAAGGATAAAGTGGAAATGGCTGCCCCCCTTAGTTCCGAATACCTTGTCAAAACCGTAAGCCCAGTCAATACCCATCATACCAATCATCGGAAGGAAGATACGAACACCGACACCGGCAGAACGTTTCAAATCGAACGGAGAGAAGTCTTTAACTGATGTCCAGGCATTACCCGCTTCTGCGAATGCCAGACCGTAGATGGTTGTTGACGGCTGAAGCATGAACGGGAAGTGAAGTTCCATAACATAACGTGTATATGCGTAGCCTTCTTTACCCCACGGTGTCAAAGAACCGTTGTCGTAACCGCGAAGTGCCACGGTTTCTGTAGCGTATGTGTAACTGCCGCTCATACCGTCACCACCGACGTAGAATGTTTCAAACGGAGACTTGATATACTTGTTGTAACCGCCAAGCAAACCGATATCAGCACGTGTCATCATAACCAAAGTCCATTTGCCGTCAGGATCTGTCAACGGAGTGTATGTTCTGGATTTGAATCTCAATTTCCAGTATTCAATCCATTTGTACATTTCCTTGCGCGCATCTGTTGTATTTGATTCCGACAAAGTCTTCCAGTCTTTGTCGCGGATTAGTGACATCGGAGGAGTCAACTGCAAGTTCAATGAGAACTGGCTGCCTCGACGTGTATATAGAGGGTTGTCAATACTTGAACGTGCAAGTGTCAATCCCAATGTGATTGAGTGAGAAGTACCGTTGTTCATGTAGTACAAATATTCCCAGTTCTTCAAGTTATACCATTGGTAACTCAATTCTGCTGTGAATGTAAAGTAGTCATCCGGCCAGTTCAAACGCTTACCGAAACCGACTGTAAATCCTGCCATCTGCAAGTACTTGTTCGGGTCGTATGCGTTCTCGACAGAACTCTGGTAAAAGTCATTGAAAGAACCTCCGCCAAATCCCCAGTTTACACCGTATCCGTAAGGATCCTGCCAGTTACGGTTGTAGAATGAAGAGTTGATACCTGTCTGGCGTGAGTAGTATGCAGAAAGACTCAAAGAGTTCGGACGTTTGCCGCCAAACCAAGGATCCATGAATGAAATTGCATACTGCTGATAGTAGCTAGCGTTGGTCTGGGCACTGATTGTGAATGTCTGACCTTCACCCTGCGGGATGATACCTTTATATCTTGATGGATTGAACAGGTTCTGAATTGAGAAGTTGGTGAACTTCAAAGCAAGTTTACCGATAACACCGGTTTGACCCCAACCAGCTGACAACTCAATCTGGTCGTTTGCCTTACTTGTCAGGTTAAGAATAATATCCACGGTACCGTCTGTTGAGTTCGGCTCAGGACGGATATCCATTTTTTCCGGGTCGAAGTGACCGGTCTGCGCAATCTCACGTGCAGAACGCATCAAGTCGGCCTTGGAGAACAACTGACCCGGTTTTACACGAAGTTCACGACGGACAACCTTTTCATACAAACGGTCGTTACCGTTGATAACAACTTTATTGATTCTAGCCTGAGGACCTTCCACAATTCGCATCTCAAGATCAATGGAATCCTTGCGGATATTCTTTTCAATCGGAACCAGCTGGAAGAATAGATAACCGTTGTTCATATACAGATTGGCAACCGCATCGTCATCTTCCTGCGTACGTTTATTCAACAACTTCTGATTGTAAACATCACCTTCTTTAATGCCAAGATATGCATCAAGAATTGCTGTTGGATAAATGGTGTTACCTACCCAGCTGACATCTGAAATATAGTATTTGTTACCTTCTTCAACTGTGATATAAACATCGACAGTCTTTTCGTTGTATGCAACAACGCTGTCTTTTACAATCTTGGCATCACGGTAACCTTTTTCATTATATTTTTCGATAATCTTCTTCAAGTCTTCCTTGTAATCGTCCGGAACGAATTTCTTCTGGGAGAACAATTTCAACAAGTCCCATTTTTCATTGGTCTTCTTCATTGCTTTCTTGACTGCTCGGTCGCTTAACGCAAGGTTGCCGTCGATATAAATCTTGTGAACTTTCACCTTCTCGTGCTTGTTCACGATGATGTCCACGATTACTTCGTTTTCACGTGTCGGGTCTTCTTTCTGCATAACTTTCACATCCGCATTTTTGAACCCTTTCGCATCAAAATATTTGTGGATAATCAGTTCCGCTCTTTGGGCAATGTTCTGGGTAAACTGTGTACCCTTCAAAATACCGAGACGTTCTTCGATATCCTCACGCTCACCTTTCTTTACCCCGTGATAGTTTACTGCAGAAACACGAGGTTGCTGACGCAACACGATTTCCAGCCACGCTTTGTCGCCACATATCTTTTCAACTTTAATCTGAACTTTTGAGAACAGCGCCTGACGCCAGAAGCGTTTTGCCGCACTGGTGATTTCCGGCCCCGGAATTTCAACGACCTGTCCTTCAGACAAACCTGAATAACCTATAATAATATAGTCTTCATAGTTGGTGACTCCGGAAACTTTTATACCTGCAATTTCATATTTCTTCGGCATTGAAGAATATATGATATTCGGATTGTATATTGTGTCATTAGGTGTCTGGGCTTTGCCAAACATACTAATCGAGAACATTGCAAGCACTAATAAGATGACCTTATTTTGCATATTTATATGTGATGTAATATAATTTTTCATTTTGATACCTGTTCACTTGTCTTCCCGAATCGACGTTCGCGGGACTGATAATCCAACACAGCCTCCACGAAATCCTCTTTGGAGAAATCTGGCCAGTATTTGTCTGTAAAATACAATTCGGAATAAGCAATCTGCCACAACAGGAAGTTGCTGATTCTGGTCTCTCCTCCGGTTCTGATAAGAAGATCCGGGTCAGGAATATTATATGTATTCAAATATTTGTCTATTTCCTCTTCGTTAATCCGGTCTGCTGACAATTTGCCTGCGGCAACATCGGCAGCAACCGCTTTGAACGCCTCTGTAAGTTCCCAACGTGAAGAATAGCTCAATGCAAGAACGAGGTTCAGGCCGGTGCAGTGACCTGTGTCATCCATACATTTCTGCAATCTTTCGCGTGCAAACTGCGGCATTCTGGACCAGTCGCCGATAGTTGAAAGACGGACATTGTTCTTAATCAAATCCGGTGTTTCGCGCTCAATAGCGACAACTATCAGATTCATCAGCGCATCCACTTCTTCTTTCGGACGATTCCAGTTTTCTGTTGAAAAAGTATAAAGTGTCAAATAGCCGATACCAAGTTCCGAGGCAATTTCGGAAATCTTTCGTACTGAATTAACGCCTTCCACATGTCCTTCAGAACGTTCAAGATTTCTCTTCTTCGCCCAGCGTCCGTTTCCGTCCATAATCACAGCAACGTGTTCCGGCAGCCTGCCCTTGTTTATTTTATCGATTAATGACATTATATATAATGTTATATATTATTCAACATAGTGACATTGTACACAACGCTTGCCGAACTCAAAGGAGATGGTAAACATAATTGTCGAGTACCAGTCTGTATTCTTTAAAAATGAACTCTTGATGCCATTCAAGTTGTCCAGAGTAAAATTGTCCAGCTTGTCTCCGAACACTTTGTGCATCAAAATTTCGGCACCCAGATTGATTCGCTCCTTCAACTTGAATTTCAAGCCGACGCCCATCGGGATTTCTGCTGCAAAAGCGGTGTTTCCGCTGCACTTTGCAACATTTGCACCCACTCCGACAGTCAAGTAAGGCACCAGTCTGTACAACCTTTTGTATTTGTAACCGATTCCGTAGTTCAGAAAGTTGAATTCAGCCTGAGCAAGAATACCGGCAACATTTGAATTAAATTTCACGGATTCTCCACCCGGAAAATAATCTTCATAATCTGCAGAATTTCCGCTTAATCCGGCATAAGTCAGAGAGCCTTTGAAAGCCCAGCGGTAATTCATTATATATCTGAAAGTGGCGTTTGCCGCAAAACCCGGATGCTTGAAAAGATTGCTCTTGTTCGCATCTCCGAGATAACCGCTCATTCCCACACCGGCGCCGACATCGAACTTGTATGTCTGTGCAGCGACTCCGAATACAAGCATCTGCATCAATACAATCAATATGGCAACTCTATGTTTCATTCACGGTAAGGTTTTGAGATTATCAATACAATGGTTTGAATGACAATCTGTTCAACACACCTTTCCAGATATTATTGTAAAGTTCACCCTGAGCGTTTGTACCGCCTACAAGGTAAATATACGGACAATTCCAGTTTATTTCGCCACTTCTGCTCAACGGAGATGTTACCACCCAATTCCATACCGGAAGTTCTTTTGACGGGAAGTATTCCCAGCTGTCTGCAGCAGAGCGTGATACCATTTCAGATTCAAGCACGAATGCCTGTGCAAATGAGAATGCAGGGATATAATCCGGGAATTGAAGAAGGCTGTCTCCAAGTTTCCAGTTTACACCGTTATCAAGTGAAATATATACTTTTTTAACAACTTCACCTTTTTCGTTGTTTCCGCCTACTGCAATCAAAGCGTCATATTTGGTAGTTACCCAACCTGTTGACACCTCGAAATTGTAATACGGGAAGAATGTCATGCCTGTAGCACCCGGGATTGACAAGTTTGAAACCTGTCCCCAGTTTTCGCCGTCATACCCCCAAACTTCTCCGGATTTGTGTCCGTTCTGGTCAAGACCACCGATAAACAGCATCTGGCTTGAAGTCTGCCATTTGTTTTCGACATTGATGGTTTGAGAAAAACCGCTAATCGGGAAATCTGCTGCAATCTCATCAGGAGTAAAACCTGAAGGACGCGGATACATATCGTGTTTGTATACATTTCCGTCCTTTACAATACCGCACATACTGCCTTTGTAGTCTCCGATAAGTGAATAGAATGCAGTACCCGCTGCAGTCCAGTCAATACCGTTGGTTGACTTGTAAAGCGCACCGCCTTTGTCAAGAATATACATTTCTTCGGCACCTGCGATGAATGAACCGACCTGAGGTTCAAACGGGAATGTAACCTTGTTGATGGTCCATTTGCTTGAAGACGGATTGTCAACAGTTGACATCAGATACTGTTTCGCTTCTCTTACAAGACAATAAAGATTATCTTTGAAATTCACGGTTTTCTGGTTCAATGGTTCTGTATAAGCCGGCAGATTGCGACGTGCTATCTGATTCCAATAAAGTGAATCAGGTTTCATTTTGTGAACATTTACCTTAATACTGTATTCCGCAGAGCTCTTCATATCTTCCGAAACGACAATAAGCTTTACATCACCGGTAAAATCAATACTATCCTTTGCATGTTCGGAATAGTTCAAAGTTTCATTTTTCATAACCTCACCATCCTTGATTTTCAATTCAATTGAACTGACAACCGGGAAGGTCATATTGGTAATCAATTTGGTTATTTTTGTTCCCACTGGAAGTGAATCAGCATTGTAAATCAAACGTTTCTCCAAGTCTATAGTAAAGTGAACAGAGTCCAGATTATAAAGGACTTTATTATCAGCTTCCAAAGAGAAACTGTTAACAGCAACACTTGAAGATTTAACATACACGTACTCGTCAAGGTCATTCGAATCGTTACAGGATACGGCAAACAAAGCAAGCACACCGAAAAGCAAATATATGATAGAATTTCTGTTCATTATCTGTAATTATATTTTAAAATGCAAATGTACAATAAAATCATCAAATTAATGCCACAATACACCATTAATTCGAGAATTATCAAAGCATAATTCGTAAAAATCACGTAAAATTAATATTTACCTTGATTTTTTACGCAATCAAAGGACCGTAAAACGGCTTTTATATCACTTTTTTAGCAATTAGGATTTAAAATAACGGTATATTATATTTTCACAATGCTTTTCAAGACTTCTTAACACACCACTCTCAAGTTCCGGCGCCTTCACCCCGTCACCGATAAGCAGCGATTCATTGCATTCTATACGCGCCTCATCCCATAATCCAGCTTTGATAAAATGCGACAAAGTCTGCGCCCCGCCTTCAACCATCAAGTTGATTATATTGCGGTTATACAGTTCTCGAAGTATTTGATTTACAACAGATTCGTCATTGTCCAATTGAATATATTCAACATTCTCGTGAATACATTTCTCAGGCATATTCCGGGTGAATACCAGCGTTTTACCACCGTCATTCAATAATGCTGATTCTGCCGGAATTGAATTGTCCGGAGTAACAACAACTCTGACAGGAGAACGGCCGCTCCATTTGCGAACGGAAAGGCTCGGATTATCAGATTTTGCCGTTCCGGCACCCACAAGAATCGCTCCGTATTCCGCACGTTCTTTATGCACAAGCATCTGGGTTTCAGGCGTTGAAATCATTACCTGTCTGTTACCTTCCGCTGCTATAAATTTATCCTTGGATTCCGCCCATTTCAACAAAATATACGGTCTGCGGTTGATGTGTGCTGTGAAAAACTTGCGGTTGATTTCCCGACATTCTTTTTCAAGCACACCGATCTCAACTTCAATACCGGCATCACGAATCATCTTCACGCCCCTTCCGCTTACTTTTTCGAATGGATCTAGAGTTCCGACAACAACACGTTTCAACCGGTTGTCAATAATCAGTTTTGCACACGGCGGTGTTTTCCCGTAATGGGAACAAGGTTCCAGAGTGACATAAATCGTACTTTCTTTCAGCAGTTCCTTATCCTCAACGGAGGCAACAGCATTCACTTCCGCATGTCCTTCTCCACAGCATCTGTGATAGCCCTCTCCTATTATTTTTCCGTCATATACGATTACCGCACCCACAACCGGATTTGGGAAAGCGGACTCGATTCCCCTCTCCGCAAGCTGCAGTGCCCGGCGCATATAAAATTCATCGTTGGCAACCATCTGTATTGAATTAATTTTTAACTTTGCACAAACTATATTCGTTTCATGAAACAGGCTATCTCAAAAATAAAAGAATCACTTGTTCCGATATACGGCTCGCGGGAAACTGACGCTATGGTTCGAATCATTTTCGAGCACCTTCTCAATTATTCCAGAGTTGATATAATCATGCACAAAGATAATGAATTATCGGATTTTATGCGCAGTAAAATCGACAAAGTGATTGAGCGGCTTGTTGCCCGTGAACCGATACAATACGTTTTCAACGATGCATATTTTCACGGTCATCATTTCAAAGTCACCCCTGCCACACTGATTCCGAGACCGGAAACTGAGGAACTGGTGGATATGATTTCGGACGAAAACAAACGCGAAGATCTGCGTGTTCTCGACATTGGAACCGGGAGCGGATGCATTGCAATTTCGCTAGCGCTTTACCTGCCGTTTTCACAGGTTTCCGCAGTCGATATTTCTGCGGATGCAATTGAAGTTGCCAAACGGAATGCAGCAAAGCTGAAGGCTAAAGTCAATTTCATTCAGGCCGATATCCTGAATTCATTTCCGGAGGAAAAATTCGATATTATCGTCAGCAATCCTCCTTATATCTGCGAAGAAGAGAAAGCGGATATGGAGCAGAATGTTCTCGATTTCGAACCTCATACCGCGTTGTTTGTTCCGGACACCGACCCGCTGCTATTCTACCGTTCCATCGCTAAAAACGCAATAAAAGCGCTGAATCCGGGCGGAAAGCTATATTATGAAATCAATAGCCGTTTTGCCGCTGAAACCATGAAAATGCTTGAAGATACCGGATTTTCCGACATAGGAATCCGCAAGGACATGTACAACCGCAACCGTTTTGCCGTTGCCAAAAAACCTGAAGATGCAGAACAGTAACCCGATTTCAGAATCCGCCGCATACCTTAAGGCTTCCTCTCTGTGCGCACGCTCGGAGCAATGTTCTTATGATATTATGCAGAAACTGCTGCGCTGGGGACTGGATGAAGAAAAAGCCGGTACGGTGTTGAAACGACTGATTGACGAGCAGTTTATCGATGATGCCCGCTATGCCCGTGCTTTCGTAAACGACAAGTCCAAATTTCAGGGCTGGGGAAAAATCAAAATAGAATTCGGATTGCGGAAAAAATATATTTCTTCATCAATAATCGCCGATGTTATCGGCAATATTGACTCTGAACTGAGTGAAGAAAACCTGAGAAAAATACTCAAATCCAAGGCCCGCAGCCTGAAAGAAAACGACCCTTACAAACGGAAAGCGTCTCTTTTCCGTTTTGCCGCTTCAAGAGGATATGAATCCGCCATGATTAGCCGTGTTTTGCCCGATTTTATCGGGAATATTGAGGACGACAGCTATGACTATTAAAGAAATATACCGGTGTTTTTCAGACACGGTATTTCCGCGAACCTGCAGCGTCTGCGACTCCGTGTTAAACTACAGGGAGAAATACCTGTGCATCAACTGTATGTCCGATATTCCGCTAACTCATTTTCACAAGGACGAATTCAACAAGGCGGAACAGTTGTTTGCGGGAAAAGTACCGGTTGAACGTGCGACTTCACTGTTTTTCTATTCCAAAAACAATCCGTACGCATCAATTCTGCACGATGTAAAATACCACAATATACCGCAAATGGCGCAATGGCTGACCGCCAAACTTACCCGAAAATTAAAAGAGGACAACTTTTTTGACGGTATCGATTTTATCATGCCAATCCCCCTTCATTTTACCAAACGCGCAGAAAGAGGATACAACCAGAGCGAGTATATTGCAAAAGGAATATCTGAAACGAGCGGAATCCCCGTATCAAAAGCATTAGTTGCAAAAATGCCGCACGCCACCCAGACTCACAAAGGTGTTCAAGAGCGTTGGGAAAACACAAAGGATATTTTCAGCATCAAACATCCGGAGCAATTTGAGGAAAAACATATATTAATTTGTGATGACGTTATCACCACCGGGTCAACGCTTGTTTCCGCAGCTAAAGAGATAAAAAAGATTCCGGGAACAAAAGTCAGCATTCTGTCGCTCGCCATTGCTCACCTTGAGTAATTTTCACAAAATTATAATCCATTAAAACATAATTCCGTGTCGCGGAATAAACTTTTCGCACATTCGATTGTCTTATAATATGGGAATACACCTGTACCGTTGACAAATACAGGAATTTTATACTTATTGATATGAAAAAAGCAGCATTTATAATCATACTTACGGCTCTTTTGGGGCTTTTTATTACCGCATCGGAAAATTCCAAAATAACAGGCACGGTTTTTGATAAGACAGAGAATATACAAACATCTAAAAATCAAAAAACTATGTCAAACACCGATTTTCCCAAGAAATTCAAAAAACTGTTGTCCGAGACATTGAAAGCGTCTCAGATTTCACCGGATAACTTTAACAAAATTATCCATAAAATAGACAGTTTCAGTGCTAAAGAGACCGTCCCTGCCCACAGTTGTATTCTGGAATCATTAAAGGCTTCCGTGTATGCCGAATATTTAAAAAACATCAGGAATCCGTACGATGACCGCCAGAAAACCATTGAAGAAGATGTCGAAGACGTAAACGAATGGGATAAAGAGAAGTTCAAAACTGAAATTTATACTCATCTTGATAACTCTTTGGCTCATTCTGAAATAACTTCAAAAGTTCCGACAGAGACTGTTGCAAAAGTTCTTGAATATTCCAAAACAGGACTTGAATTCTGCCCGACCGTATATGATTTTCTGGCTTACCATGCCATGAACATCTATACCCATTTTAACGACTTTGAAAAGAAACAGGCTGTCGTGGGAACCGTTGCGGAACTGCACAAAAACGATATACCGGTAAAAATCTATACTGCATTGCTGGATAAAAACGATATGTCATTCGACGAGACAATGAAGATGTACAAGCAGTATGAAGACAACCAATATTCAGGACTTGTATTGGGCAAACTTAACCGGTACAACCTTGAGGACGGACAGAAAGCCGAACTGTACAAAATCACATCCGATTTTTTGCAGAAACACGACAAATATCCGTTTGCTGGCACTATCGAATCGTTGCACAACTATACTGCAGAGAAAAATATCTCCATCAACAATTCCAAAGTATTTTCGAGCAGTGACTCTGTAACGATTCAGACCGTTTGCCAGAATATCAACGGTTACAAAGTATCCGTTTACAGAATCAACAACAATATCCGTTCCGGTAAGGACAAATATTCATTTGTCGCTGAAAAAGAGGTTGTTGTAGAAGACAAGGTTCCTTACTACAGCAAACAGGGCAGCGTAACATTTGCTCCGCTTCCGTTCGGCAACTATGCCGTTAAAGTTGAATTCAAAGACGGAGCCAAAACAAACAGCTCCGATTTGCGCAATATCGATTTTACCGTCAGCAATATCGAAACCGTGGTTATCGGCAACAACGAATCCGACATGTCCCGTTTCATTGCAACGGACGGTACTACCGGAAAACCGATGAATGGTGTCAGAATTGACATCTCCAAACGAAACAGCGAGCGTCAGTTCCATTCATCGTTCACTAACTCAGACGGTTACACAGACATTAAAAACTCAGAAAACTATTATTATCAGTACAAAGCATCGAAAGGTGAAGACAAATACGGAGTTCAAAATTATATCTACAATCAGAGATACAATCCGAACGAGATACACAACATCAGCGTATTTACCGATTTGGGCGTATATCATCCGGGCGAAACTGTTAAATTCGCAGCCATAGCGTCTTCCTCATTCAAAAAGGATGTCAAACCGCTGGCTCATAAAAAATTCACCGTAATATTTACCGATGCGTCCCGCTCTGTAATTACAAAAAGCGAGATTGAATCCGATGACTTCGGACGTATCTGCGGGTCTTTCGAAATTCCGAAAGACAGAATGAACGGTAATTTTTCAATCAAGGTCCAGAACGAGGATTTGACTGCATCAGCATATAAAAGTGTTAATGTTGCCGAATATAAAGCACCGCAATTCTATGTTGAATTCTCCGGTTTGCAAAAAAGATATGACAAGGATATCGAAAGCATCCCTGTGAAGGGTAAAGCTGTTACCTACTCCGAAGTGCCGCTGGGAAACTGCAAGGTAAAAGTTACTTTGGACTACTCTCAATGGAGTTTCTGGTGGTGCAGAAACAGCGAAGGTCAGACTCTGGCAACCTACAATGCGACTACCGACGCCAACGGAGAATTTACCGTGAATATCCCTATAAAGGAAGTTTCCGAAGAACTTGACGGCGTTGATTTTTTCATTCAATACAACCTGACTGCAGATGTAACTTCCAAAAGCGGAGAAACACAGTCTGCAGAAGATTGCTTTGTGCTCGGAGATTTTTCCCGTCCGGTATTTACTGATGATGTAAATATCAATGCGGAAAATCCGGTCATATTACCGGTTAAAGTCGAAACTTCTCTTGAAGACAAACCGGCTTGCAAATTCCAATTGCTTGACGAAAACAAGGAATCCGTCTTATCCGGAGAATTTATACCGGAAGAAACCGAAATCGACCTATCCAAAATTGAATCAGGCTCCTATACCCTTGCGGTTTCAATAAAAGGACAGACAGATGATGCGGTTGAAAAGACAGTTTACATCTACAAACCGACAGACAAAAAATGTCCGGCCAAATCCGCATTATGGATTGCAGACAATAAAATCAATCAGAAAGAATCCGGGGAAGCCGAGATTCTTTTGGGCAGCAATACCGAGACCTGGATATATTGCATCGCACAAACTGATACAAAAGAAATATTCTCAGGATGGAAACATTTCTATGCCGGAATGAACAGATTGTCATTTGATTTACCGCTGAGTGACAAAGAAGGTCTGATGCAGGTTAAACTGTTCACCATCAAGGACTATAAGTTAAATCATGAGACTGTCAATATTATTCCGTATATAAAACCGCAAACTCTGAACGTAACAGTGGAAAGCTTCAGAGACAAAATTACAGCCGGCGACAAAGAAACATGGCAAATCAAATACCGGAGTAATGAAGGCAAACCTCTTGAAAGCGCCGTAATTGTCAATATTTATGACAAAGCACTTGATGCAATTGCTGAAAACGGATTCAAATATTTCCCGGCAAGCGGTTACCGGTTATCTCATTTTTATGATTATCTGCAATACGGATTCAATTTCGAGTCCGCAACATACAAGCAAACTGTCAGGCATAAATCGGAACAATTAATTATACCGCGTTTCAATCCAGATACCGACGGTTTCTTTAACCAGCGGAGAATGTACGATTACGGAGGTCGAATGGTCTGCAAAAGTATGGCATTAAACAACTGCGTTTTAGAAGAAGAAATCGTTATGGATGATATGACTGTTCCGGAGTGCGCAGAAGAAGTCGAAGCTGAAGCCGGTAGAGGTGCCGAAACTGAAGTTCTTGACAAAGTTGAACTTCGTGAAGGCGAATTGAACAACGCTTTATGGTTACCGTCATTGAAATCAGATAAAGACGGTAATCTGACCGTTGAATTCATAGTCCCGAATTATAATACAACCTGGGCGTTCAAAACAATCGCATTCACCAAAGACTTTCTGGCAAACAATACCGCAAAAGAAATGGTGGCAAGCAAACCTATCATGGTTCAGCCGAATTTGCCGAGATTCCTGCGCCAGGGAGATTCCGCAACAATCAGCGCCTTGGTTATCAACAGTTCCGATACTGCACAAAATATTGTTGTACAAGTAGAACTGTACAATCCGCTAAACGGAGAAACCGTCCGGATTGAAAAATTCAATCTTGTTCTTGAAAAAGGAGAACAGAAACCGGTAATTGTTAACTGGAATGTTCCAAATAATATTTCCGTTATCGGCTACAGAATCAAAGCCGCAAACAGCAGTTTCAGCGATGGTGAGCAGAATATTGTTCCGGTGCTGACATCCGTATCTCCGGTCGTAGAATCCTATCCGTTCTATTTGAATCCGAAACAGAAAGAATTGACCATGCGCCTGCCGGACATTCCAGAAAAAGCCAAAGTTACCGTTGAATATTACGACAATCCAGCCTGGTTGTGTCTGACTGCACTGCCGTCCATTCTTGATGAATCAAATATTACTGCGACAGCTATCGCTCACAATTTGTACGCTGTATATATGGCAACCGGAATTATGAACGAGCACCGTGAAGTCCGCGAAGCAATCAACTGGTGGGAAAACAACCCGCAGGATTCAATGCTTGTTTCCATGCTGGAGAAAAACAAGAATCTGAAAATTTCGGAACTTGCCAATTCTCCGTGGCTCACTGTCGCACAGCACGAAACTGTAACAATGAATAATATTTCAAAACTTGCAGACAAGGATTACACAGACCGGTTTGTCAGCAACTCGGTCAAAGCGCTGAAATCCGTACAAAAGAGCGACGGCGGATTTGTCTGGTACAAAGAGTGTCTCGAATCTTCCTACTATATCACCGAAGCCGTTCTTGAACTGCTTGGAGAAGTTAAGATGACCGGCTATTTTCCTGACGATTCAGATTTGAAAACTGTTATTCAAAAGGCTGTCAAATATTATGATATAAATGTCATCGACCTTTACAACCAACAACGCAACAAGAATGATTTGAGCATTTTCTTCAATTACGCTTATGTCCGTTCCATGTTCAAAGAGATTCCGCGCAACAAACATCTTGAAAAACTTGTCAACAGAGCTATAGCCCAGCAGTTGAGAAAATGGGAAGAAAAAAACATCACGAACAAAGCATATCTGGCTCTTGTTCTTGCTCAGGAAGGTCGTGTAAAAGAAGCCGAACCGATTATCAGCAATATTAAAGAATATGCCATTACCTCTACTGACAAGGGAATCCGCTGGGACTATGTCGGAGGTATGTATTCCTGTCAAAATGTTTCTGCAGTTGCCCAGATTCTGACTGCAATCCAGGCCGTATACCCGGAAGACCCAATGATAGACAGCATCCGTCACTGGATATTGATAAACAAAAAAACAAACTACTGGGGCGATTCAAGTCTTGCCGCACAATGCATATACTCCATTCTTAACAGCGGCAGCAACTGGCTTGAACAATCCCGCAATGCCCAAATCCGCATCGGAGAACGAACAATTGTACCGGACAAATTCGAAAAGATGACCGGCTATATGCAAAAAGAGATTGGAATCGGTGCTGACGATAAAGAATTGACCGTTTCCCGCATCGGTGAAGCCCCGGCATTCGGTTCCGTTTATGCCCAATATTCCGCTCCGATGACTAATATTGAAGCGGTAGGTACAGACAATATCACCATAACCAAGAGATTGTATGACATCGACGGTAAATTGTTGAAACGTACCAATGCATTCAAAGTCGGTGACAAAGTCCGCGTTATGCTGACAGTCAAAACCAAACAGGCGATGAGTTACGTTACCCTGAAAGACGAACGATGCGCATCCATGGAACCGGTTGACCAGTTGTCAAAATACACCTCAACCGACGGCTTGTGGTATTATCTGGAAACAAAAGAATCTGTAACCAATTTCTTTATCAACTATCTTCCGAAAGGAACATACAAACTGTATTACGATGTCACCATCACCTCTCCTGGTGAATACAATCTGGGTATCGCCACTATTCAAAGCCAGTATGCACCGGAATACACTGCACACAGTGCCGGTGAAACAGTAGCTGTAAAATAATTTGTCAGATACAAAAAAGAAGAGCCGCGCCCTAACGGATGCGGCTCTTTCTGTATAATATTCAGACTTATTCTTTATTCTGATTTTCGCCTTTCTGCTCGGTAATAAACTCACTCGGAGTCATTCCCATCTTGGTGCAGAATGTGCGGTAAAAAGTTGTATATGAATTGAATCCGCACATATCCGCCAAATCACGAACAGAAACCTTGCCCTTCTGTCTCATAATCTCACAGGCATAATCGACACGCAAACCGTTGATAAATTCCATAAAACTGTGTCCGGACTGGTTCTTGATGGTTTCGCTGACAATTCTGTGGTTGGTATCCAGCATGAATGCAAGCTGCTCGCGGTTCAGAGACGGATCCAAAAGGACCTCCTTGTCCTTCAACAGATTCTTGATTCGGATAAACAGTTTTTCCTCGTTGGAAAGCATCTCCTGCGGAAGTTTCTCCATCAAAGTAGCCACTTGCCTAACAGTTTCGGATTCTTTGACCGCAAATTTTTTAATAACCTGATTCTTCTGTCGCAATGATGATTTATAAACAAAATACAAAAAGATTGAAAAAACCAGCACGCCCAAAATAATTGCGAGATTGAAAATATAAAGTCTCAACTGATCCTTTTCCTGTTTAAGGGTATCCACCTTATAAATGGCATTCATTTCATCCAGTTGTGAATGCAGTTCTGTTTGATAGATGGTATCCATTTTTGCATAGATTTCCCGATAAATCTCTAACGCTTCTTCGAATCGGCCCAATTCTGCCAGCACACGGGCTCTTGCTTCATGAGCACGAATAATTTCAAGGTTGTTGTTCAACTGGACGCGAATCTTTATCAGACGGTCGATATATTCCATTGACTTTTTATAATTACCTGTATAATATGCAAGACGCCCCTCTTCCTGAAGCCATATATCAATAGCAATATCTTTCAACTGATTTTCCTTGACAATTTTTCTGACCTTTTCCAGTTCCGCTTCAGCTTCCGGAAAGCGTTTCAAATCTATCAATGCATGAGCACGCACAGAATAGCAACCCAGATAATATGGATTGAGAGCGGCTTTGTTATCCACATGATGTTCTTCATAATATTCATCCCACATTTGCTCCCATTCTGCGGTATTCTTCAGCAATTCGTCATATCTGTTTAATTCACACAACGATTTCCATTCAATACTGTAAACATTATGCATCAAACCGCAATCATGTATTTTAGTAAAATATTTCTTGGATTCGTCAAAATATTCCTGCGCCTCTTTATAGCGGCGCATATTCAGATAACTTGCTCCATAAAGGAACTCTGACAATCCAATGCCGTACGGGTCTTTCACTTCCAACGCCTTGGCCTGCATTTTCTCAGTGACCTGAAGCGCATACTGTAGATTATTGTCATATTGCATTCTCAAAATACAGATACAGTAACAGGAAAAATATTCACGCCACCTGGAATATTCTTCAAGAAATTCAAATACCTCCGAAATATTGTTCCGCAGACTATCTGGCATATTATTGTTGTAATATGCATACATTCTCATAGTGCGGGAAAACACCTGGTGTTTTTCCAGTTTAGACAAATCCGCCTCTTTTTGATAAACTCTTAATGCTCTGATTTCATTCTCCGGATTGTCCATGGAAACTGCATTGATACAGTAGCTGTACAATTCACCTAACCTCTCTTCATCATCTTTTCCGTCCAGTGTAGTCAGAAAAGTTTCAATATCGTAAGGGGGGGGGTAAGACTGCGAGTATGCGCATATTCGCACAAGCCCTGAAATAATCAGAAATATAAGAATCCTAAATATGTTATTTTGGTTAATCATAATCAATATCTCAATCAAGAATAAGATTACAAATATATTAAAAAATCAATGTCGTTACATTTTTAATATGAAAAAGATATTAAATGGACTAAAAAGAGTCAAAACCTTTAAAATCAAAACAGATAGCAAGTAAAAACATCTTTTGACTTAAACTCAAAATTTAAAAAATATTATGTATGTTTGTATTTATAAAAAATACAGACATACTGTAACCCATATAAACTAATCATATTGGCTGAAATCCCTGCTAAAAAAGAGATGAAATGGTGGTGTATCAGAGTCACCTACAACCGTGAACTCAAGGTAAAAGCGGAGCTGGAAACTTTGGGTATCAAGTATTTTCTACCGATGAAATATCAGGACACTGTAGTCAGGGGTAAACGTGTAAAAAAACTTGTACCGGCAATCCATAACCTGATATTTATCTACTGCACCCAATCCAGAATAATCAGTTACAAAGAGGAAACCGCTTTGCCGATTCGCTATATCATGAACAGCGAAACACGCCGTCCAACCGTTATTCCGGATCGTCAGATGAAAAACTTTATGGCTGTTGCCGGAAATTACGAAGAGCCGATAGTTTATCTGGATTACGCCACTGCGACCATGAAACGCGGCATGCGTGTTCGAATAACAGGCGGTATTTTCAACGGCGTTGAAGGTGAATTTGTAAGAATTGCGGGCGACAGGCGCGTCGTGGTTACCATTACCGGTATTGCTGCCATCGCCACCGCTTTCGTGCATCCTTCTTTAATTCAAAAACTTGATCAATGACAAACTATACCGTACCCAAAGAGAGAATCAAATATTTCGACCTGCTGAAGGGTCTTGCCATATTCACCGTTGTTATGGGACATGTCCTGACAATGTGCATCAGAGAGATTGACTCGGCATTTCTGTTCAAAATTATCGAAACCGTACACATGCCGGTTTTCTTTTTTATCAGCGGGTATCTGACCTATAAAATCCGATTCAAAAATCCGAATCTTGGCAAAAGATTCAAACAACTGATGATTCCGTATTTCATTGTCAGTGCTTTGTGGATATGGTATTTTCCTCACAGCGGACTGAAATCCCCCATCTCCTCATCCGTTCCTGAGATGTATTGCAGCTATTGGAAAGACGGATATTGGTTTACCCTGTGTCTGTTTGAAATGTTTCTGATTTACTTCCCGCTGGCAAAAATATTCTCGAAAATATCGAATCTTTCCGTTCAAATCGTAATAGCTACAGGTGTGTATGCCTTTCTGGCTATTCTGTCCGTATATTTTTCAACTCCGCAAAAGGATATTTTCGGACTCGGATTGCTGGCAACTTTCTATCCCGTATTCATGACCGGAGTTTTTGCACATAGATGTAAAGAATACTATAAAATGATGACTGCCGGGGGTGTATGGTTCCTGATCGGACTGATTTTGTTCGTGCCGGCATGGTACGTCACTACCTATTACTGGGAATTTCCGATGATTCCGGAATGGTTTGCTTTCATCGCCAACCCGATAAAATATTTCGGTTTCATTATCATCGCCGTTACGCTGGTAATACCGTGGAGCGAAAAAGAATTTTCCGCTGACAGAAAACCGGGAAAAATTGCCCGATATTTCAACTTTTTGGGACAGGAATCGCTTGCTATATATCTGCTGCACTATTTCTTTCTGTTCCCGCTTACTCCGTTACAGGAACCGCTGCGGGCAATGGGCCTTTCCATCGTTCCGCTGATGATTGTAACCGTATTTTTTACATTCAGCATCATCGGAATCACACTGTTTGTCAACTACGCAGTCAAACGAAACAAATGGCTGGCTCTGCTGCTGACCGGAAAAGAACTGTAACTCATGGAAGAGATTTCAAGAATAAAGAAAAGTATGATTAACGGACGTGTAACGCTTGTTTACACGCTGTTGCTGCTGTTTTTGAACTTCTTCTCCCGAAAAATATTTCTGGATTGTCTGTCCGATGACCTGATGGGTTTGAACACCGCCCTGACCAATATCATTCAGTTTCTGAATATTGCGGAAGCGGGTATTTCGTTCGCCATATCGGCATTTCTGTACAAATCGTATACCGGCAGAGACATCAGCGAAATCAATGAGATTGTTTCGTTTCAGGGCGTGCTGTACAAAAGAATCGGAACCGTCATTATTGGGTCGGGACTCGTTACAATGTGTTTGTTCCCGCTGATTTTTGCAAAAGCGCATATCATATGGTACTACCCATACCTTGCATTTGCGGTAATTTTGCTGAACTCGTTTCTTTTCTATTTCTTCAATTACCGTCAAATCGTACTTGTAGCGTCACAAAACACCTACAAAATCAAATATAGCTACCAGTCCATACTGACAGTCAAACTGATTGTCCAGATGATTGCAGTGACATATTTGCCGCACAAATATCTTGTATGGCTGGCTCTCGAACTGATTTTTGCGGTGCTTGCATCACTTGTGCTTAACATTTGCGTCAGACGTTCCACTCCGTATCTTAAAAAAGTTCATAAACCGTACTCTTATTTTAAAGAAAAATATCCGCAGATTCTGACTAAAATCAAACAGCTGATTTATCATAAAATCGGATTGTTCTCCCTTCAACAGACCACTCCGCTGATTGTTTACGGATTCGCTTCACTTTCCGTGGTTACCCGGTATTTCAACTATTATCTGATATTCCTTGCCGGAACAGATATATTGCGTGCCGTTATCGAGAGTCTTACCGGAAGCGTCGGCAATCTAGCCAACAGTTCGGACAAGAAAAAGATAATTGATGTATATTACGAACTGTTCAGTCTGCAGTTTCTTGTTTCCGCAATTCTTGCATCTGCAGGATATTATTTCACTACTCCAATTATCACCCTTTGGCTCGGTGCGGAATATGCAATGCCGGCATCCGTAGTCATTTTGATGCTGATTTGGATGTTCATTGTGGCAACCCGCAACGTAACCGACACCTACCTGAACGCCTACGGCTGTTTCGGTGATATTTGGGCTCCTGTTACTGAAGTGATTTTGAATATCACGCTTTCAATTTTGATGGGACTGAAATACAGCTTGTTCGGGATTGTTCTCGGAATGGTCATCAGCGAATTTCTGGTAGTCTTCCTGTGGAAACCGTTCTACCTGTATTACAAGGCGCTGCACATCAGTTTCTTCGATTATCTGCGTACCCTTGCACTGCAACTGTTGCTCGGTACCGTCACATTCTTCGCCGTGTCCGGCATTCCGAATCCGGAATACGCTTCGGGCAATGTGCTGAGTTTCATTCTCAACGCAACCACCTACGTTCTTTCATTCTCGGTTATCCTGTATATTCTGATGAGCCTGTTCACCGGCGGAATGAAGCGGACCAACCGCAGAATATCTGATTATATCGGTTCAAAATTCAAAAAGTAAATTTGGTCAGGCTACCGTCTTTATGTATCTTTGCACCATATATTTAATGGACTTTTATGGAAGTAGTATACGAAGACAACCATATCATAATCGTAAACAAAGCATCCGGAGAAATCGTACAGGGCGACAAAACCGGAGACACACCTTTAAGTGAAATCGTAAAACATTGGATTAAAGAGAAATATGCCAAGCCGGGAAATGTTTTCTGCGGTGTAACCCACCGTTTGGACCGTCCGGTTAGCGGTCTGGTCGTTTTCGCAAAAACCAGCAAGGCTCTGAGCCGCATGAACGAACTGTTCAGAAACGGTGACGTGGAAAAAACGTACTGGGCAGTTACCAAAAACAAACCGCCGAAGAATGAAGATACCCTAACCCACTACATTACTACTGTTGAACGCACCAACAAGTCCTACGCTTCAGAAACCGAAAAGAAAGATTCTCAGAAGGCGGTATTGAAATACAAACTTATCGGACACAGCGACAACTACAATCTGATTGAAGTCAAACTGATTACCGGCCGCAAGCACCAGATTCGCGTTCAACTTTCAGCTATCGGCTGCCCGATCAAGGGTGACCTGAAATACGGTGCAAAACGCAGCAATCCGGACGGAAGCATCAGTCTGCTTGCCCGCAACATCAAATTTATCCACCCGGTTTCCAAACTGCCGATCGACGTTACCGCACCGGTTCCTGACGACAACCTGTGGAAAGCGCTTGCACCGGAAGAATAACAAACAAAAAATATCTTAAAAATTCCGTTATCCCTGATAAAGTTCGTAACTTTACAACTGAATAATCACTAATAACTAAATATAAGCTATATGGCAACAAATCCTGAGTTTAAGTATCAAACTCCGTTTCCTTTGGGACCGGATGATACCGAATACTATCTGCTTACCAAAGATTACGTATCTGTAAGCGAATTTGAAGGAAAACCTATCCTTAAAATTGAAAAAGAAGGTTTGACAGCAATGGCAAATGCAGCATTCCGCGATGTATCATTCCTGTTGCGCCGTTCGCACAACCTTCAGGTACAGAAAGTTCTTAACGACCCTGAAGCAAGTGAAAACGACAAATATGTTGCTCTAACATTCCTTCGCAATGCCGAAGTTGCAGCAAAAGGAAAACTTCCTCTTTGCCAGGACACAGGTACTGCCATTATCCACGGAGAAAAAGGCCAGCAGGTCTGGACAGGCTACTGCGATGAAGAAGCTCTTTCTCTTGGTGTTTACAAAACTTACACTGAAGAAAACCTTCGCTACTCTCAGAATGCTCCGCTTAACATGTATGACGAAGTTAATACAAAATGCAACCTTCCTGCTCAGATTGACCTTGAAGCAACAGAAGGTATGGAATACAAATTCCTTTGCGTAACAAAAGGCGGCGGTTCTGCCAACAAAACATATTTGTACCAGGAAACTAAAGCCCTTTTGAATCCTGACACACTGATTCCGTTCCTTGTTGCCAAAATGAAAACTTTGGGAACAGCAGCATGTCCTCCGTATCACGTAGCATTCGTTATCGGCGGTACTTCTGCAGAAAAGAACCTTCTTACTGTAAAACTTGCATCAACCCACTACTACGATAATCTTCCTACAACAGGTAACGAATACGGTCGTGCATTCCGCGACGTAGAACTTGAAAAACAGGTTTTGGAAGAAGCTCACAAAATCGGGTTGGGTGCACAATTTGGCGGTAAATATCTTGCACACGACGTTCGTATCGTTCGTCTACCTCGTCACGGCGCTTCTTGCCCGGTAGGTATGGGCGTAAGTTGCTCTGCAGACCGTAACGTAAAATGTAAAATCAACAAAGACGGTATCTGGATTGAAAAACTTGATGACAATCCGGGAGAATTGATTCCTGAAGAATTGCGTCAGGCAGGTGAAGGCAACGCTGTTAAGATTAACCTTGACCAACCGATGAGCGAAGTTCTTAAAGAACTTGACAAACATCCGGTTTCTACTCGTCTTTCTCTTAACGGTACAATCATCGTAGGTCGTGATATCGCTCACGCAAGATTGAAAGAACGTCTTGACAGAGGTGAAGAACTTCCTCAATATATCAAAGATCACCCTATTTACTACGCAGGTCCGGCAAAAACTCCGACAGGTATGGCTTGCGGTTCTATGGGACCGACAACTGCAGGTCGTATGGACCCGTACGTTGACTTGTTCCAGAGCCACGGCGGCAGCATGATTATGCTTGCAAAAGGTAACAGAAGCCAGGCTGTAACCGACGCATGCAAGAAACACGGTGGATTCTATCTTGGCAGTATCGGCGGTCCGGCGGCTATCCTTGCTCAAAATAATATCAAGAGCATCGAATGTGTAGAATATCCTGAACTTGGGATGGAAGCTATCTGGAAAATCAAAGTTGAAAACTTCCCGGCATTCATCCTTGTCGATAACAAAGGCAATGACTTCTTCACTCAGATCAAGCAAAATTGCCCTATGAAATAATTGATTTTTTTAATTGTTTCAAAATAAAAAAGTCACGCTGAATATATTCAGCGTGACTTTTTTTTATTCAACGAATTAACTAAATATACCAATAATTGGTCATTTAAAAGATGTAAACTATTAAATTCACACATTTTTATATATTCTGAAACAAAATAGTGCAGTATTGAAACACTTGATAAAATGTGTGGATATATATTTGTTCAGTAGACAAAAGATCCTTAGGCAAAATAAAAACGTATGAATAATGTCTTGCTTAAATTTTAGACGTAAACAAAACACATTGTGATGGGAACTTCGCAAATAAAAAAAAGATTCATTTCCATATGGAAACCGAATCTTTTTTTATTTCGCCAATCTGATAAATCTTTAAAATACCTGCTAATACAAAAAATGTTCTATTATAAAATATATCAAAGCTAATCATAACTGATGACTTTAATACATTTTTTTATTTTCCAAAATTATCGGTAAAACCGGACATCTACAACGGATAAAATCACCTTCCCCCAAAAAAAAATTGGGAAAAAGAACCTAAATGGTTTATCTAAGATGATATATTCGGATGTCTCGGATTTTATACGACTCTGGATAACCCAAAATTCATAAAAAAAATCATAAATAAAGGATATTGATTTT
>SAMEA104404097__coassemble_1115_pt1 | contig 23510 bp, 18 predicted proteins | sample SAMEA104404097__metabat2_high_PE_098 | metagenome-assembled genome bin SAMEA104404097 (sample SAMEA104404097) | Balaenoptera acutorostrata | reverse complement strand
TTATAGTTGTTCTTAAATAGTCTAAGTTGCTGAGTATCAGCTACTTGCCCACGCAGAACTTGGAGAAGATGGAGCCGAGGATATCCGATGGGGTGATTTCGCCGGTGATTTCGCCGAGGTAGTGCATACATTCGCGGATGTCCTGGCTGACGAAGTCGCCACTGATGCCGTCGTTCAGTCCGTTTAGGGCGCGGCGGATGGCCTCGGATGCGTGTGTCAGCGCTTCGTAGTGGCGTGCGTTGGTAACGATGACTTCGTTGCTGTCATTTTCCGGCAGATGTGCGGCGTTAATCAGACATTTCTGCAATACGTCGATGCCGATGCCTTTCTTGGCGGAAATGGTTACCGGTATGATGTTCGGATAGTCTTTTTCAATGAGTGTTTTGATATTGCCGACAACGGATTCTTCCACTTTGTCAATCTTGTTGACAACAGCGATAATCTGCTGCTGTTTGTCGCCGGAAGTGAAGCGGTCAAGCATTTCGCGGATGCTTTCGACGGTTGTGGTCGGGTCGATAACGCACAGTGCAACGGATGCTTCGTCCAGCTTTTTGAAGGTACGTTCAATACCCATATTTTCAATCACATCGTCAGTGTGGCGGATACCTGCGGTATCGATAAAGCGGAACAGCGTGCCTGCAATGGTGATAGTATCTTCGATAACGTCACGGGTTGTGCCGTGGATGTCGCTGACGAGGGCGCGGTCTTCGTGCAGAAGGGCGTTCAGCAAGGTGGATTTACCTACGTTGGTTTCGCCGACAATTGCTACCGGAATACCGTTTTTAATGGCGTTGCCCACGGAGAACGAGTCCGCAAGGCGGGTAATGACGCTGTCGATATGTTCTGCGAGTGACACGAGTTTGGTGCGGTCCGCAAATTCGACTTCTTCTTCGCTGAAGTCGAGTTCAAGTTCCATCAGAGAGACGAATTCCAGCATTTTTTCGCGCAATTCGGCCAGCTCTTTGCTGAAAGAGCCGCGCATCTGGTTCATGGCGATGCGGTGTGCGGCGCGGGAAGAACTTGCGATAACGTCGGCAATCGCTTCGGCCTGGGACAAGTCCATTTTACCGTTCAAAAATGCACGTTGGGTGAATTCTCCGCCGGTAGCCATGCGGCAGCCGGATTCTATCAAACGGTTGACGATTTGCTGCTGAATCCAGATTGAACCGTGGCAGGCAATTTCTACGGTATCCTCGCCGGTAAAGCTGTTCGGGCCGAGGAACAGGGTTGCCACCACTTCGTCAAGCACGGCACCGCTGTTGTCGAGGATTCTGCCGAAATGGGCGGTATGCGATTTTTGAGAAGCAAGGTCTTTGCCTTTCCAAATCTTGCCGAAATTTGCCAATGCGTCGGAGCCGCTGACTCTGATTACTGCAATACCGCCTACGCCCGGGGCTGTAGAGATTGCGCAAATTGTATCTTCTGTTGCTTCTTTCATCGCTGTGTCCATTCGTTATAGTTACAATGTGATTCTATTATACCTTCGACGCTGTCGTCCAGTTCGTAGAACAGGTCATAGCCTGTGATTCTCTCTATTTCGTCGATGCTGACTGCATATTTTTTCAGCTTCTTTGTGCATTTGTCGTTTTCGAAAACAAATCCGATGGCTCTCTGCGGCACTGTATATGGGGCAAGCACCGCTTTGAAGAAATGAGACGGAACTGCCACTTCGTTGTCGCCGATAGTTTTCATGTTGCCACTCAATATCGGACCGGAAACGACAATCAGCGCACTGTCGTGTTTGGTCCATTCGCGGACACGGTTTTCGAGCTTGTGCCATGTTCCGGTGTTCAGCGACTTGTGTTGCGGGCAGATATTGGACAAGTAGAATGTTTCGCGCATGGCGTTTCTGCTCCATTTCATATCACCCGCCGGTGCCATGTGACCTCTGTCATAGCCGGAACGGATATAGTCCTGAGTGGTTGCGGAAAGGCGTACACGCGGGTCTGCGTCAAAGTTTTTGTATCTCGGAACCGTTCCTTCGAGTTCGTTTTCAATCAGTTCGTAAACCACGCAGTTCGGAATTCTGTAATCCGAATTGAAATATACCGAATGTCCGGTATAGTCGATACGTTCCACGTCCATGCCCGGTTTCAGTTTTACTTTCATTAACTTTTCGCTGTAGTTTTCAACCGGAAACAGGGCGTTTGAAATGTCGTTGTAGAAATATCTGGCGGTGTAGAACAGCGAGGTAATAACAAACGCAATCCATACAATGAAGGTGATTATACGCTTGATTCGTACCCATTCTGTATTGTATTTGTTATTGCGTTTTTTGCTCCTGCCTTTTTTCTTAGCCATTCAATTTCAAATAAATTATGTTTATTAATGTGCAAAATTAAAAATATTAGAGTCGAAAAGCAAGAATATCTTTGATTTTAGCAGTATGTTATACTGCCGGACAGGAAAGCGGTCAGATGATGTTCCAAATATCGGAATCTGAATTGCTTGAAATAAGAGGCTTTTGGCATGGCTTTTGTTTGCTGCACTGTGGAAAACGGGAGTTATCTATCTTTTTTTCAAAAGTATAAATGTCTGTTAATTTTTAAGGATAATTATCATAAAAAATGGTCAGAATGTCTGATGTGTTAATAGTGTAAACTATAATATTTGTATTTTTGTTATCATTTGTAGATAATAATGAGGGTGCGCAAATAAACGTACCAAAAGAAGAATACAATAAACAACAAAAATAATGACAGGTAAAAAAGTTTTAACAACTGTAGTGGTTCTGCTTGTTTTTTTTAGTGTCGGAGCGCAGGTTTCGCTGGATTCCTGCCGTCACATGGCTTTGAAAAACAACAAGAATCTGCTAATTGCAAAAGAGAAAATCAATCAGGCTAATTATCAGAAGAAAGAGGCGCTTGCTGCATATTTCCCTGCAATTGACGTAACCGCGGGATATATGTACAATTCGGAAGAAATTTCCATGTTCAGCAGCGACCAGTTGTTGCCTATCAAGACATTTAATCCTGCTACAGGAAGCTATGATTTCAGTCTGGTTACCAATCCTGCAACCGGACAACCGGTTATAGGACCTACCGGCAAGCCGATTCCGGCATCCGTTGCATTGATTCCGAAAGAAGCAATGACATTTGACATCCACAATGTTTTCGGCGGTGCAGTAACCATCAAACAGCCGGTATTCATGGGCGGCAAGATTGTTGCGATGAACAAAATTACACGCTATGCGGAACAGATTGCGAAAGACATGCACGACAAGAAAGTGGAAGATATCGTCTACAATGTTGACGCAGCATATTGGCAGGTGGTTTCCTTGAGCGCAAAACACGAACTTGCATCATCCTACGTTGCATTGCTTGATACACTATACCATAATATTGAAGCCGTTAAACGCGAAGGCATGGCAACAAAATCCGACGTGTTGAGCGTTGCCGTAAAATTGAATTCCGCGCAGGTGGATCTTGCAAGAGTCGAAAACGGACTTGCACTTTCCCGCATGGCATTGAACCAGATTTGCGGGTTGCACGCCGGTGAGACCTATACACTGGAAGACGAAGGCAAGACAATGGAAATTTCCGAACTTGTTGCTTCAACATACAATATGGAGGATGTTTATTCCCGCCGCAAGGACGTTCATGCACTTCAGACTGCAGTGAAAGTCTATGAACAGAAACAGAACGTAGCTTTGGCAGGTATGCTACCGAACATTGCAGTTGTCGGCAGCTATTCCATGACCAACCCGAACCTGTTCAACGGTTTCAGCAAGAAACTTAACGGCATGTTCAGCGTCGGCGCAATGATTACCATTCCGATTTGCCACGCAGGCGGAAGATATCACAAATACCGCGCTGCAGAGAGCGAAAAAATCATCAAACAGTACGAATTGCAGGATGCAATGGAAAAAATCGAGCTTCAGGTAAGCCAGGCATCATTCAAGATGCAGGAATCCGTGAAACGATACAATATGACCAGACTGAATATCGACAACGCCGTAGAAAACCTTCGCCAGGCAGAACTTGGTTTCAAGGAGGGTATGCTTACAGCGGACGATGTTATGAAAGCACAGACTGCATGGTTGAAAGCCGGCTCGGAAGTCGTCGACGCCGGTGTTGAAGTACAACTTTGCAAGATGTACTTGTCCAAAGTGCTTGGTGAAATGAATTATTAACGGTAGAAAAATAAAACATTAAGATATGAATACTAAAGAAAAAGAAGCGAACAAATCGCTTATCATAACATTGATTGCGGTTGCTGTAGCTGCAGTTTTGTTGACCATTATCGGTTTCTTGTTCCTTCGTCCGGAACACGCATTATATCAGGGACAGGTTGAAGCACAGTCCGTACGTATTTCCGGCAAACTTCTGGGACGTGTAGAGGAACTTTATGTTAAAGAAGGCGACCACGTTGAAAAAGGCGATACACTGGTAAGAATCTATTCTTCTTTGCTTGACGCAAAACGCACCCAGGCTGAAGCAATGGAAAATGTAGCAGCATCCCAGCGTGACAAAGTGAATGCAGGAGCACGCGAACAGATTATCAGCGCAGCATACGATTTGTGGCAACAGGCAAAAGCCGCTGAAACAGTAACTCAGAAAACTTACGAAAGAGTTGAATCTCTTTTCAAACAGGAAGTGGTTTCAGAACAGAAACGCGATGAAGCGTTTGCCGCATATACCGCAGCAAAATCAATGAGCCAGGCAGCCAAATCAAAATATGAAATGGCGGTTGAAGGTGCTCAGAAAGAAGACAAACGAGCCGCAGAATCCATGCATCTGGCAGCTCAGGGTTCTGTAGACGAAGTGATGGCAATGCTGGAAGATACTTATTTGACAGCTCCGGTTTCCGGCGAAATCATTGCAGTTTATCCTAACGAAAGTGAACTTGTTGGAACAGGTGTTCCGATTATGCAGATTACAAACCTTGACGATATCTGGTTTACATTCAACGTAAGAGAAGAATCTCTATCAAAACTTCCGATGAATGCAAAAGTAGGCGTGATGATTCCTGCACTTGACAAAAAACAGGTGAATGCGGAAATCTTCAACATCCGCGATATGGGTTCTTACGCAGTATGGGCTGCAACAAAAGCAACAGGTCAATACGACAGCAAAACTTTCAAAATCAAGATGAGACCGAAAGGCAAAATCGAAAACCTTCGTCCGGGGATGTCTGTAATTCTTGAAAAATAAGGAGTAAACGATGAGGAGAAATTTGGGTTTTATAAATACGGTAAAAAGAGAGCTCAGGCGTATCGTGAGCCACCCCATGTATGTATTCGGGGTGCTTATAATACCGGCATTTATAGCGTTCTTTATGCTCGACTTCCTTAAAGAGGGACTCCCGACCAGAGTGCCGTGCGTTGTTGTGGACCTTGACAGAACTGACATGTCCCGCAGCGTGATTCAGACTCTGGATGCACTGGAAAGTGCGAAAGTGATAGATGTATGCAACAGTTATACCGAGGCGCAGAACGCCGTCAAGAGAGGCGATGCGATGGGATTTTTCGTAATCCCGGAAAATTTCTCTCGTGACGCGCTGTCCTTCCGCAGTCCGCAGATATCACTGTATTCAAATTTCGCATATCTGATTCCGGGAACCTTCGTATTCAAGGGGATGCTTACCACAGCAAATCTTGCCAAGGGAGCACTTGCAAAAGGGCTGCTTGAAAGTGCGGGTGTGCCGGAGGAGTCGGTGAATGTTTCGCTGATGCCAATAGAAAATCACATGCATCCGCTGAACAACCCGCAGTTGAACTACAATATCTATTTGAGCAATTCCTTTATTCCGTGCGGACTGGCATTGATGATTCTCATCATGACCGCCTATTGTATCTGCTCGGAAATCAAACACGGAACTTCGGTAGAATGGCTTAAAGGCGCGCACAATTCCCTGTTTATAGCATTGATAGGAAAATTGCTGCCTTACACCGTATTGTATTCAATTATGGGTGTTGCGTTCTCTACAGTCATGTACTGGTATATCGGATTCCCGATGCAAGCCGGAGCGCTGCAACTGGTGCTGACCATGATATTGTTCGTCATGGCTACACAGGCATTCGGTGTGACACTGTGCATGGTAATTCCGAACCTTCGATTTGCATTGAGTGCTGCCAGTTTGCTCGGTATTCTGTCATTCTCCCTTGCCGGATTCTCATTCCCGGCCGAGAACATGTACAAAGGCGTCGAGATTTTTAGCTGGCTGCTGCCGATTCGATACTATTTTCTAATTTATGTAGACCAGTTCTTCAACGGAATAGATTTGTACTATTCCCGCTACTACTACGCAGCGCTGCTGGCATTCCTGCTGGTTCCGTTCGTGTTGTGGAAACCATTGAAGAAAATGTGTCTTGATCCGGTTTATATTGCTTAAAGAATTTGATTATGTCTAAGTTTAATTTTTATATATACCGGTCAGTTGTTGAGATTTTTAAAGTATGGGCAGCAGAAGTCCGCACTGTTTTCGGAGATGTCGGAGTAATGATTTTTTTCTTCTTCTTGCCTACCGTATATCCGATTGTATATTCATTGATATACAACACCGAAGTGGTTCGTGATATACCGGTTGTAGTGGTGGACGATTCACGCACACAGACCAGCCGTGAATTTGCCCGCATGTATGATGCAACCCCTGCCGCAAAAATTGCCGGTTATGCAGCCGACATGGAAGAGGCGCGGGATGCAATGCACAAAAAAGAATGTTACGCAATTCTTCATCTTCCCGAAGATTTTGACAAGGCTTCAGGCTGCGGAGATGTTGCGCATCTGGATATGTACTGCGACGTCAGTCTGCTGTTCCGTTACCGTGAACTGTTTGTCGGAATTACTCAGGTTTGTATGGAGTTCGGAGCCGAAGTCCAGGCACGTTCAACCGGTGGAATGCTTTCCTCATTCGGAGACCCGATGCCGAATTTCGTGTTTGCTCTGGGTAACACCACCCAGGGTATGGCGTCCTTCTTGCTGCCGGGTATTCTGGTGCTGATATTGCAGCAGAGTCTTGTGCTGGGTATCATGATGCTTGGAGCCGGACGTCGTGAAAGAATGCTTAAAAACGGCGGTATCGACCCGATGGCGGTTGAAACCAGTACATTCAATACCATTGTCGGACGTACATTGTGCTATCTGATTATCTATTCCGTATTGACCGTATACCTGCTGATGTTCGTGCCGAAGATATTCAGTTTCCCGCAAAACGGAGACTTCCTTGAAGTTCTGGCATTCGTTCAGCCGTACATTTTGAGTTCCATTTTTTTCGGAATGACCATCCAGCCGCTTGCAAGAGAGCGTGAAGATTCATTCCCGATATTCGTGTTTACTTCAATAATCGTGATGTTCCTTTCAGGCTTGACATGGCCGAGATATGCAATGTCAGATCTGTGGTTGCTTATCGGCGATATCTTCCCGTCAACATGGGCGTTGGACGGATTCCTGAAAATGAATGCCAACGGTGCTTTGATAAGCCATGTGTCCACCCAGTATATCATGCTATGGGTATTGACATTCGTTTATTTCATCATGGCGCTCGTCGTACACAAATACATAGACCCTCCAACACGAGGATTGAGAAAATAACATTGTATTAGTATAATTGCAACATTGCAGTGATAGAAGCCCTTCAAAAGGTGAATATCGCTGCAATGTTATTTTTATACCCTGAAAATTACGCCCGGTATCTATATTTGCAGATACCATAATAAAATAAATTGATAATTGATTGGATGTTGAAAGGCGAAATGGTTGCATCCGGACTCCGCCACAATACTTGGAGAACACACGGCAGCTCGCTGCACTCCATTTCTGCGTTCAACTTTTCAAATTAGAAACATTAACTTAAAACCAGATATTATGAAGGGAAAAGAAAAAGAAATATCAGTGCTTATCGGTTCCGTTGCCATTCTTATCGTAGTGGTAGTCGGATTGTTCTTTGCGGTGCCGTATTACAACGTATGGCAGCAGGAGATGTGCGGTAGAGCGGAATTCGCAAAAGCCGAACAGAACCGAAAAATCAAGATTGAGGAAGCAAAAGCCAATCTTGAAGCTGAAAAACTCAATGCACAGGCCGAAATTGAACGCGCCAAAGGTGCAGCAGAGGCTATCAGAATTGAAAACGGAAGCCTGACTCCGACATATATCCAGTATTTGTGGGTACGCCAGCAGAACAAGTTGAATGACAAGACCGTCATTTATGTTCCGACCGAGGCCAACCTGCCGATTCTGGAGGCGAACAGAGTGCCGGCGAAATAACATTGAAGAATTTTGAGGGCAGCGGTGTTTTACTGCTGCCTTTTTCAGATAAAAGGTATTAAATTTGTCTGACAGTTCAGAGCAGAGACAAAAGATGATTACAAAACGCGACATATACGATTTTTTCAATAACGAGTGTGAGGCGAGTCTTGAAAGTATTTCCAAACTCTATGCGCTTGACATTTCCGAGCGTGTCAAAAAACGCAAGGCGGTGGAGTATGTGCGTATCAATCCGGATTTTGACGAATTCAAGGATGGTTTCACGTTGAGAAAAGCATCGGCTCCTGTAAATATCTCCGATTTCAAGGTCGGGGAATATCTTGTGATCCATGACAGCAATCCGATGTATCCGACAGGCAAATGTATGTTGTACGATTATACCGAGGAGGGCGATATGCTGCTCGGCTTCGACCGTTACGGAAGATTGTGGGATATAGAGGAAAAACTGAAAGACAATCCTTCGTATGAGTTTATGCTCGACAAGGCACCCGTCAATCTGAAAAATATATATGACAAAGGCGCGGTTTCAATCAGGGAAGAGTCCATGAAACTGATAAACGAAGTTCCGGCTCCGACATTTTCCGGCAATCGCGAAGATATTGAAAACGAAATAGACGGGATTGTCGGGGAATATCAGCTGAGACTGACCGCAAAGCAGCGCGAGGCGATTGCTAATGCGTTGCTGGCTGAGGATTATTATCTGATACAGGGTCCTCCGGGAACCGGTAAATCGTTTGTCGTAGTGTTTATCCTTACTACACTGCTGATGAAACACCGGGAACGCGTGATGGTCAGCGGTCCGAACCATCTGGCGATTAACAGCGTGTTGAGTAAACAGCTTGCCGGGTGTGACAATCATCGGGAACTGCTGGGAAAAGTAGGGCAGTCATTTAATACTGCCGGACTTGACTATACGGATACCGACGGAAATGTCCGTTATATTGAAAATTTCGAATATCTGGATGTCCTTTCCTACAACGAATACGATTGCTCCGAAAACGGCGTCGGGATTGGCTGTTCACCGTTCCACCTGTTTACTCGCCGTGCCGAGGGCGTTATTTGCGATACGCTGATTATCGATGAGGCGGGGCAGATGAATATCGGTCTTGCACTGATGGCTATGAGTTGCGCGAAAAAGGTGATTTTTGTCGGCGATCACAAACAGATGGCTCCGATTTTCGCATCGGAGGATATCAAAGACGAATTCAAAAAGTCGATTTTCGAGCATCTTTACCGCAATTACAACTGCACAACGCTGGACACTACATTCCGTATGAACGGACCGATTTGCGATACCATTTCATCCGTATTCTACAACGGAGTGCTAAAATCGGCGGTCGGTGACAGACGGGTGAAATTCGAGCGTAATCCTGCCGATGAGGAGTTGAAATCCGAGCATCCGGTAGTGGTGAAAAATATTGTGCACGAGGGGACCAACAGTTCTGAAGATGAAGCGGAATATATCGTGGATTCGATATGGAAATATGTGGCGGACTGCGGTGTAAAACCTACAGAAATCGCCGTTATAGCGCCTTTCAGAGCGCAATGCGCACTGATTCGTAAAAATCTCCGCAAGATGAAAGACAGTATTCCGGATTACAGGGATATTGTGGTGGAAACTGTCGACCGCATGCAGGGGCAGGAACGCGAAATCGTGTTTATTTCTATTACCGCGGGCGGTCTGGACTATATGTCCGAACTGGTGAATTTCGTGTTCAATCCGAACCGTTTCAACGTGGCGATTTCGAGAGCGAAAAGCAAACTGATAATGGTCGGAAATATCGGCAATATCCGGCTTGCCATTCCCAATTTTGACAGCGAATGGTTGCAGCGTATTCTGGACTCGGAAAAAATCTTCAACGCGCAGTAAAGTGAAACAACGGTTTCAAAGGTGTCCGATTTAGAACCTTTAACCAATATAATTGCTTAATTATACAACGATTACGGCGAATTTTTTATAACTTTGCACTCCAATTGTAACTTATATAAACATTTTATAAAATGTCGATAGATAATATCATTTCTCAGGCTGTAGCCGATGCGGTAAAAGCTCTTTACGGAGCAGATGTAGAAGCATCTTCAATCGTGCCTCAGGCTACTAAGAAAGAATTCGAAGGAAACCTTACAATCGTTGTTTTCCCGTTCCTTAGAACATCCAAAAAGGCACCGGAAGCAACTGCAAACGAAATCGGTGAATACATCCAGGCAAACTGCGAGGCAGTAAAGTGCTTTAATGTAATCAAAGGATTCCTTAACATTACAATCGAGCCGTCATTCTGGGCAAGCGTACTGAAACATATCAATGATACTCCGAATTTCGGATTCCGTCCCGTTACTGAGGACAGCGAACTGGTGATGATTGAATATTCTTCTCCGAATACCAACAAACCTCTTCACCTTGGTCACGTCCGCAACAACCTTCTTGGTTATTCACTTTCTGAAATCATGAAGGCAAACGGTTACAAAGTTGTCAAAACAAACATTGTCAACGACCGCGGTATCCATATCTGCAAATCCATGCTTGCATGGCAGAAATGGGGCGAAGGCGTAACTCCGGAATCTGCAGGAAAGAAAGGCGACCATCTTATCGGTGATTTCTATGTAATGTTCGACAAACACTACAAAGCAGAAATCAAAGATATCGTTGCTAAAGAAGGCTGCTCTGAAGAAGAAGCTGAAAAGAAATCTCCTTTGATGCAGGAAGCGCGCGCAATGTTGAAAAAATGGGAAGAAGGCGACAAAGAAGTACGTTCATTGTGGGAAATGATGAACAACTGGGTTTACGCCGGATTCGATGAAACATATAAACGTCTTGGTGTTGATTTCGACAAGATTTACTACGAAAGCAATACATACCTTGAAGGTAAGGAAAAAGTGCTTGAAGGTCTTGAAAAAGGCATCATGTACCGTAAAGAAGACGGTTCTGTATGGGCTGACCTTACAAACGACGATCTTGACCACAAACTTCTGTTGAGAAGCGACGGCACTTCAGTATACATGACTCAGGATATCGGGACTGCAAAACTTCGTTTCCAGGATTATCCGATTGACAAGATGATCTACGTTGTGGGTAACGAACAGAACTACCACTTCCAGGTGCTTTCACTGCTTCTTGACCGTCTTGGGTTCAAATGGGGCAAAGACCTTGTTCACTTCTCTTATGGTATGGTCGAACTTCCGGAAGGCAAGATGAAATCACGCGAAGGTACAGTTGTTGATGCCGACGATTTGATGGACGAAATGATTGCTACTGCGAAAGAAATGTCAAAAGACCGCAAACTTGACGGCTGCACTGAAGAAGAGGCTGCAGAAATCGCAAGAATCAACGGCCTTGGCGCTTTGAAATACTTTATCCTTAAAGTTGACCCGCGCAAGAACATGACTTTCAACCCGAAAGAATCCATCGACTTCAACGGTAACACAGGTCCGTTTATCCAATATTCTTACGCACGTATCCAGTCAGTGCTTCGCAAAGCTGCAGAAGCAGGTATCAACTTCGATATCGACATGAACGGCGTAGAACCGAACGAAAAAGAAATTGCATTGATCCAGCGTCTTGCTGATTTTGAAAATGTGGTTGCCGATGCTGGCAAGGCTTACAGCCCAGCTCAGATTGCAAACTACACTTACGAACTTGCAAAAGAATACAACCAGTTCTATCACGATTTCTCAATCCTTCGTGAAGAAAACGAACAGGTTAAAGCATTCCGTCTGCTTCTATCTAAGAATGTTGCCGACATCATCCGTCGCGCTACAGGTCTTCTTGGCATCGAAGTCCCGGAAAGAATGTAATACAAACACTCTAACTATTTAAATAACTATGAACGACTTGAATGTAAATTCAACTAACGGCAGCGTTTCATTTGATACCTATGTGTCAAGTGTTATGAAGCGGGTATATTCAAAAATGTTTCTTGCTTTGCTTGTAACCGCTGCTTCCGCTTATGTGGTAGACACAACTTATGCCATCCAGCAATTTATGTATGCCAACAGCTGGTGTTACTGGGTGTTGATGGCTGCAGAACTGATTATGGTAATTTCTCTTTCTGCGAGAATCCATAAAATCAGCACAAGAACTGCAACATTGCTGTTCTACGGTTACTCTGTTTTGAACGGTGTAACACTTGCCGCAATTTTGAGCATCTACACAATGTCTTCAGTATTCCAGACATTCCTTATCTCTGCCGGCGTTTTCGGTGCGATGAGCGTGTACGGATATACTACAAAGAACGATATGACCAAATTCGGCTCATATCTGATGATGGCTTTGATAGGTCTTCTGATTGCTATTGTTGTAAATATTTTCCTTGCAAGCAGCCAGCTTGAATGGATTATAAGTTTTGTCGGAGTCGGCATCTTTATTGGTTTGACTGCATGGGATACCCAGAACATCAAACGTATGGCTGCATACAGCGATTCCTCAAACGCAGGCAAGATTGCAACAATCGGAGCTTTGAGTCTTTATCTCGACTTTATCAACATGTTCCTTTATTTGCTTCGTTTCTTCGGAGACCGCGAATAATACCGGACATTATAACGGAAAAAGGCACTGCACTTGTTTGCAGTGCCTTTTTATTTGTCCGTATCTGCAGTTTTCGAAACAAATATTTGTGTTCTATTCAGGGATTTGATACCCATGTATCCGCGTTCCGGACAGGTGTTTATCTGGAGTGAAAATTAAAACAGTTTATATTCAATAAAAAATCCGCAATATCATTCAGGTATTGCGGATTTCTTTTTATGTGGAATATTTATTGAACTTTGTGATGGTGGATATGATTCTTGACCAGTCTGATGCCTTCTCCAATCAGGATTACCGGAGAAGTACCCAGTATGACGAACAACCAGTCGTTGAATCCGAGCGGAACAACGTTGAACATGGTGCCGCCATAGGTTACAATCAATACAAGTCCAATCAATATAATAGCTTCAATCCAAAGGAAACTCTTACACTCGAGCAGTCTGTTGAATGTTGATTTGTCGGTCAAAAATGCTTTGGCGTTAAACATGTTCCAGAACTGCATCATTACGAAAGTTGCAAAAAATAATGTAATATCATGAGCCGAAAGTCCGTCCGTGACGTGCAGATATTCAAGCAATACGAACAGGAAGATAACGAAAGCAGTTGCAATTCCACCAATCCACAGCCACATTGGTCGGGTGATAATCGGGTCGGAATTTTTTCTCGGTTTGTTGTTCATCACATCCTTGCTCGGGGGCAGGGTGGCAAAAGCCGCAGCTGCGAAGGTGTCCATAATCAGATTCACATATAGCATCTGGGTAATGGTTAGCGGCGAACTTTTTCCAATCAGCGAGCCGATAAGTACAATCAGACACGCGGCAACGTTGATGGTCAGCTGGAAAATAAGGAACCGCTGGATATTGCGGTAAAGGGAACGCCCCCACATCACCGCACGGGTGATATTTGCAAATGAATTGTCTATAATGGTAATGTCGCTCGCTTCCTTGGCTACGGAAGTACCGTCTCCCATGGAAAGACCTACCTGAGCCGCTTTCAATGCCGGAGCGTCGTTGGTGCCGTCGCCAGTAACTGCAACCACTTGTCCGTTTTGCTGAAGCAGATGTACCAGACGCTGCTTGTCCATCGGACGGGCACGGCACATCACTTTCAGAGATTTTACTCTTTCAGCCGCTTCTTCGTTGCTCAAATCTTCGAATTCAGCACCAGTAATAATATTTTCTTTAGTACAATTATCATCCCAGGAACCTATTTGACGGGCAATTTCTTTTGCCGTGCCCATAGTGTCGCCGGTAACGATAATTACGTTGATGCCCGCTTCACGGCAGATATTCACCGCTTCCGGAACATCTTCACGGATAGGATCGGCAATCGCTGTAATACCGGCGAATACCATATCTTTTACCTCGAGTCTGCCGCGTTTGAACAGAGTGGTATTTTCTCCGTCTTCAAGCACTTTGTAGGCAAAGCCGAGTGTTCGCATCGCTTTCGCCTGATATTTTTCAAGATGTTCGTTGATTACCGGGATATATTCTGCTGTATCCGTTTTTCCGTTCTGAGTGGCTACTGTGCTACACATATTCAGCAGGATTTCCGGTGCACCTTTCACCAGAAGAATGTTTTTGCCGGAAACGGCGGATTTTATAACGGTTGCCATATATTTGCGTTCGGTAGAGAACGTCAGTTGGCTTAATATTTCTGCATTTTCTCTAATCGGGTTATATCGTATATCCTGATCTCTCAACCAGAGCAGCAATGCCGCTTCCGTCGGGTTGCCGATGGTTTTGACGCCTCCGTCCACCGCACTCAGTTCGGCTGTGGAGTTGATGGAGATGTTTTCGGTCAGAGTCAGGCTGTCCAAATCTTCAGCCAGTTTGTTGTCTTTCAATGCCGGAAATTCCGCGTATGCCACGGACATTTGGTTTTGTGTCAAAGTACCTGTTTTGTCGGTGCAGATAACGGTGGTTGCTCCCATGGTTTCGCATGCGTGCATTTTGCGCACCAGATTGTTGGTTTTGAGCATACGTTTCATGCTTAGAGCCAGACTCAGGGTTACGCTCATCGGAAGACCTTCCGGAACGGAAACCACGATAAGGGTTACGGCAAGCATAAAGTAGGACAACAGATGAGATACGATGTCTATGGTGTCGAAATCCGGGGTGAGGATCAAGAATTTGGCAACTAGAACCGCAAATGTGATTCCTGCGGTAGCGTATCCGAATTTGCTGATAGTACCTGCCAGTCTTCTCAACTGGGCCTGCAACGGTGTTTCGATACTGTTGTCAATCTGCGCACCCTCGTAAACTTTTCCGTATGCGGTAGCGTCTCCGACCTTTTCAACACGCATGATTCCGTGTCCGTCGGCTACGATGGTGCCCTTCATCACCATATTTGAAGGATAGGTCGCTTCTTTGTCAAAATCTTCGGGATTGGTGGTCTTGAAGCAAATCTGCTCTCCGGTAAGTGCAGATTCGTTGACTTGCAGAGATACGGCTTTCTGCAGTACGCCGTCAGCCGGAATTTTGTCTCCCGTATTCAGTTTTACTATTTCTCCTACAACCACGTCGCGACGCGGAATCTGCATCACTTTGCAGTTACGGATAACGGTAACGAGAATGTCGTCGTTTACTTTGTTCAATAAATTAAATTCTTTGTTGGCGTGCAATTCGAAGAAAAATCCGGTCAGCGTTGCCAGCATGATAGCTATAAATATACCTGCGGGTTCGAGGAAAACGGTTATGCCTCTGTGAGGTGCTCCCCAGCATTCAATCCCCGCGATAGCCATGGAAAGAATCCATGCTGCCAGCAGAATTCGGATAATGGGGTCTTTGAATTTTTCAAGCAACTGTATCCATGCCGACTCTTTTTCAGGCGGGGTCAGTATGTTCGGTCCGTATTTTTTTCGGCTTCCGATAACTTCTATATCGGACAGCCCTGTAAATTTATTATTTGCCATATCGGCGCAGATTTTAATGTTTTCGTGTTTATAAATAACTTTTTTGCCTTACAAAATACAAATGTAATACGGATATGTTCTTTGCAGTATATTATTGCAACATTGCAACGAAATATCAGTCCAAATTGTTCGGTATTTTTAGCAAAGATTTAACCTTCCGGTAAAGATTTTATTCTTGAAAATCACTAATTTTGCACGTCAAAAATCAAGTGTAATGAAAAATAGTGTAAAAGGTTATATAATGGGTGCGATTGCATCCGCTACCTACGGTATGAATCCGTTGTTTACTTTACCTCTGTATGCTGACGGTATGAATGCCGATTCTGTATTGTTTTTCAGATATCTGAGTACTGTTCCGATTCTTGCTTTCATGCTTAAAATCCGCGGTCGAGACTTCAAAATCACAAAAAAACAGCTGCTCCCGCTAATCTTCTTCGGATTGCTGTTTGCCTATTCTTCACTGGCACTTTTTGAAAGCTACAATTACATGGATGCCGGAATTGCGTCTACGCTTCTGTTTATCTATCCGATTATTGTAGCGCTGATTATGACATTTATTTACAGGGAGAAAATTGCGATAAGCACCATTGTCTGTATGGTGATGGCTTTGAGCGGTATTGCGCTATTGTACAAGGGCGAGGGGGGCTCTACTTTGAGTCTTATAGGTACAATCCTAACATTCTCATCCGCATTGACTTATGCTATCTATATTGTCGGAATGAACAAATCATCCATTGCAAGTATGGCCACCATCAAACTGACTATGTATGTACTGTTGTTCGGTTCCACACTTTTCGGTGCACGTTTGCTGTATGCCGGACACGTTGATTTGCCGAGTCAGTGGTATTTGTGGGGCAATATTCTGGGTATGGCCGTTCTGCCGACCGCCGTTTCTCTGATTTGTACCACTCTTGCGGTACAGTATGTCGGTTCTACAACTACCGCCATTTTGGGCGCGTTGGAACCTGTAACCGCAATATTTATCGGTATGACATTATTCGGTGAAGATTTGACATTGAGAGAGTTCTGCGGTGTATTGCTGATTATCGTTGCCGTTACACTGGTTGTGGCGGGAGGTAATATTACCGGGTTGCTGGTGAGAATCCGCAAAATGTTCCCGAAAATTCCTCGAATTTCGAAGATTAGAATCCATTCCAAATAAGATATTGCAAGGTTTTTGGTTCAAGATTCCCGTTAACGTGGAATAATTACTATATTTACAGATTATAAAATCCGAGCCGTTATGCTGCAAAATGAGAAAACCGCAATATTCCGTATCGCATTTGACCTTATCAAGGCGGATGAAATCATAGAAAATGACGAACTTAAAACGCTGGATGCAATAGAAAAAGACTATTGTATCACAGATCGTTCCATATGGGTTAAATCTCAGCAGTTGTCGTTTTCGGATGCTGTCAAACAGCTGGCGACACTGCCGCAGTCGGATATAGATAAACTTATCAAACGGTTCGATTCTCTGACTCTTGCTGATGGAAGTTGTACACCGTCAGAGGCTATTCTGCTGATGGCTTTGCGTTGCTGTCTGTTGAAAAAATACCGTAAAAACTGCGTCGTGATGCGCTCCAATTCTCTGGGCGCAAAGGTTGCTCCGCTCACCGTTTTGTTTGTGGAAGGGGAGAGCAACAGAAAAATCAACAGCATTATCAGTGAGAATTACCGCGAAATCGCCAACGAATTCCGTCTGGCGGGTTTCGATTTTATCTATATCCCGAAAGTTTCCGAGAAGTTCAACAGCCTTGAGTCGAACTTTCTGCAGTCCGTGATTACCAATCTTGCTCCTACGCTTTCCGACGAGGATACAGACAAGATTTATCACAATCTTTGCAATCTTACCACTTCCGAATTCTGCCGTCAGGTATTGCTGAACAAACTGGCGATTACCGGTGATGCAATCACATCTCCGGCTTTGCTGATAAAAATCGGAGAATCCACCATCATCGAAAACCAGGGCGAGCACAGTGAGGAAGACGATGAGATAGAGGTAACCAAGACCGTTCCGGAATATCTGAAACTGGAATTGTCCGAAAATCTGGTGTCGGAAATCCGTCAGTTTATTGATGTTTACAAGCGATTGCTGAGTGCGGATCAGGTATTGTTGTCCCGCCCGAAAGATTCCGGCTGGTTTATGTATTCCGGCTTCTACAAAACTTTCTTCGATATGCTGGCATATCCGGGCAGAAGGGTGGAATCCCGCATCGTTATTGATTTGATAAAACGCAAACTGCTGATGCCGGATATTGATGAGGATATCAAACTACCGGCGCAAAGACGTACCATTTACACGCTGATGCTGCTTGCTGCGGCGTTGAAAAAGGAGGTGGATATCACAGATTCTCGTGTTGCTAAGGCGATGCAAATTCTGTATGAGAAGATTGGTAAAGATGATGCCGATTTCGGTGAAATCAAAAAGAATCTGTCGCAGAATATTTCAAAAATCAAGGAAGAAATCCATCGCATCAAGCTGCTGAAGAACCGGAAGAAATATCTGATAGAGCGTCGTAATGATATTCTGTCGCTGAATGTGGATGCGGACAAGATATATATAATGGAAGACGGCAAGAAAGAAATTCCGCTATCGGAATACGAAAAATGGATGAATATAATATAAAGCATGCTCCTGAAAAGGAGCATTTGTTTTTATAACAGGTGATTGTTTTTTGCATATTCGCCGCCTTCTTTTAGATATTTGAAGGCGAATTTGAAATCTACCTTTGTCGATTTGCTGATTCTCAGTGAGTTAATAATATATCTCAATGGCCACGTATGCGGATTCTGCATCCGGATTGCCGCTCCGCGAGCCATGATGACAGAAGGATTGCCGCCGTTTGCCTGTGCGGTTGACGGAACTTCGTGAGATACAATATTTATCGGGAAAAATCTGCAGTTCAGATTCTCTTTTAATGCGTCGCTGAGAAATACGAATTCTTCTCCCGCTCCTAATACCGGAGCACCGATACCGAACAGTTCGTTGAATTGTATTTTACCTTGTATGGATTTTCTTCTGAACGCCATTTCGATGGAACTACAATGGTAAAATCTAGGAGAATATCTCAAATCGAATGATTCTGACGGATAACTTTTCGGAAATTTTTTGGATTCGTATTTGAATGTTCCCAAATCCAGCGATGGATTCTCCATAAAGGTATTTACAAGTCTTTCAAGACCGATTCTATTGAATCTGACATCATCGTCTGCAATCAGACAGATGTCGCCCTTTGCATTGTTCAGGGCATTGTTTCTGTTGCGACTCAATCCCTTTCCGTCAAGGGTAATGATGCGGATATCTTCGCGGTTCAGTCCTTCCAGCATATTGCGGTTCCTGAAATCTTCGGTTTGCTGCCAGGAAATCAGATAGGAGATATCCTTTTCCTGCGGCATCAGCATGTCTTTAATTCCGATGATTCCCTCGTTTATAGTGCAGATTAGTATTTCAAGTTTCAAATTCATAATCTTTTCCAAAAATCAAGATGACGTTCGGCAACGGTGTCTGCCGAATTGTGTTTGTCTGCAAATTCAATGCAGCGCCGTGACATTTTCGGAAGTTGTGCTTTATTTAGGACTATTTGCTCTAATTTGTTGAAAATATCATTATCCATTATTGGAGAGACGTTGACAATCGGATGATTCTTTGTTTCGCCGATAAAGTCGTAGTATTCCGGTTCCGCACCGCTAACAGCAATCATACCGCGCGCCATGGCAAGCAGGGCATTGGTTGCGGGCGTATAGGAATACAACTGATCCAGAATCACGTGAGAAGAGTGGAACAACTCAATATATTCTTTGTACGGACGGTTTTGTACGATGCACATTTCGCATTTGTCCGGATATTTTGCCACGACTTTTGTCAAAGCCTCAAGTATCAAATCCGTGCCTTTAAGTATGGAGCGGTCCTTTTGAATTCCGATAAAGAATTTTACCTTTTCAGGCTCGTTTTTTATTGGAGTTGGAGTGATATTCTTCGTGTCAATAGGAATACCGCCGTAACCGAGTTTTTCGGGTGCGATATCGTGATATGTAGCATAATATTCCCACAAGCAGGCGATGATACCGTCTACATTCTCGATAAAACGGTCGGTATACTGCACCATCTCCGGAGCAAACCACGCCTTTTCATTCGTAGGGAATGCTTTTGTATAGGGAGAAAGTTCACTGCCGATGCGATAATCAGAATATCTAAAAGTTTTGCCCTCAACGCAGGCTTTGACATAGTTGCTGTCCGTGCCCAGTGCTTCATAGATGATTTTGCCGTTGTATTTGCGGAGATAGTTGAAAGCCTTTTCCATCTTTTCGGGGCGCAGATGCAGAAAAATTGGATTGTGCACCTGAACGATGTCATATCCTTTCATTTTCGGCAGTTCTTTCAGCAGTTTCAACGCATATTTGGCAGTGCCGACAGCACCCGGAGCACGGTACAGATTGATATTTCTGCCGGTATTCATCCAGCCCGAACCTTCGGACGCAACGGTTACCGAATGTCCCTTTGTTTTGAGACTATCGGCCAGAGTAGCGTGGAAATTGCTGGCGTCACCGAGTAGTAATATCTTCATTTTCGATACCTGTTTTTAATTTGATTGAAAATATAAAAGTAGTCAAAATTTTGAAGAATGTCCCTCTTTGAGGGGAAAAATGAGTGGATGTCGGGATAAAATCGGAGCATGTCAAAATAAAAAAATATAAAGGGGAATTTTGTGGGATAAAAAGGATGGGATTAATAAAAAGATGTTATATTTGCAATCATAACTATATAACGCTAATTAATTAACCTAAATTTGAGACACCATAGTCCCTATTAGGTGTAAATGAAAATCATATTATGTTAGAAAAGTCAAATGTTAAAACACTCGAAAACGTAGTAATTCGTTTTTCGGGCGACTCAGGAGACGGAATGCAGCTGGCAGGTAATATCTTTACCAACGTATCCGCAGGTGTGGGTAACCAGATTTCAACATTCCCGGACTATCCCGCTGAAATTCGTGCCCCACAGGGAACACTAGGCGGCGTATCAGGATTCCAAGTATGTATTGGTCGTGGAGTTCATACTCCGGGTGACAAAGCCGATGTTTTGGTGGCAATGAATCCGGCTGCTCTTAAACAACACGCTAAATTCCTTAAACAAAACGGTGTCGCAATCGTTGATATTGACAGTTTCAAGAAAGCAGATCTTGACAAAGCACTTTACAAAACTGAAGATCCTTATAAAGAAATCGGTTTGAAAGCCGAAGTTCTTGAGGTTCCTATTTCTTCAATGGTAAAAGCTGCTCTTGAAGATTCAGGTCTTGACATGAAGTCAATTCTTCGATGCAAAAATATGTTCGCACTTGGTTTTGTATGCTGGTTGTTTGAACGTCCGGTTGACGCAGCTCTTCACCATCTAAAGAACAAATTCGCAAAGAAGCCTGCTATCTACGAAGCTAACGCGAAAGTTGTTAACGCAGGTTATGACTATGGTCACAATATTCATGCTTCAGTTTCAACATACCGTATCGAAAGCGACGAAATCCGTCCGGGTACTTATACAGACGTAAACGGTAATACAGCAACTGCCTGGGGTCTTATCATGGCATCTGAAAAATCAGGCATGCCTCTATTCCTTGGCAGTTATCCTATTACTCCGGCAACAGATATCCTTCACGAACTTGCAAAACGCAAAGATTTGGGCGTCAAAGCATGCCAGATGGAAGATGAAATCGCCGGCGTATGTTCTGCAATCGGTGCTTCATTTGCAGGCAATCTTGCAGTAACAAGTACTTCAGGTCCGGGTATCGCGCTTAAGAGTGAAGGTATCGGTCTTGCAGTAATGGCAGAACTTCCGCTTGTAATTATCGACGTACAGCGTGGCGGACCGTCAACAGGTCTTCCTACAAAGGCTGAACAGACAGACCTTATGCAGTGCTTGTACGGACGTAACGGTGAATCTCCAATCGCAGTCGTTGCAGCAGCTTCTCCGGCTGACTGTTTCGACATGGCATTTGAAGCAGGCCGTATCGCAGTTGAGCATACAACTCCGGTAATTTTGTTGACAGACGCATTCATCGCAAACGGTGCTACAGCATGGCGCGTTCCTGATGATGACGAATATCCTGCAATTCATCCTCACTATGTAACAGAGGATATGAAGGGTAACTGGAAACCTTATTTCCGTGATGAAAAAACTAAAGCCCGCTATCTTGCAGTTCCAGGTATGGAAGGATTTACACACCGTCTTGGCGGTCTTGAAAAAGACAGCGTAACAAGCGCAATCTCCAACGATCCGCTTAACCACGAAAAGATGGTTTACCTTCGTAAAGAAAAAATTGACAATATTGCATATGATATTCCGGAACAGGAAGTCCTTGGCGACAAAGACGCTGATATCCTTCTTGTAGGTTGGGGCGGTACTTACGGACACTTGTACACTGCAGTCAACCAGATGAGAGCAGAAGGCAAGAAAGTTGCTTACGCTCATTTCCGTTATATCAGTCCGCTTCCTGCAAACACAGGTGAAATATTGGCAAAATACAAGAAAGTGGTTGTTGCCGAACTAAATACCGGTCAATTTGCCAACTACTTGCAGGCTAAATTCCCGAAAGTTGAAATGCGCCGCATCAACAAGATTCAGGGTCAGCCGTTTGCAGTGAGTGAAATCGTAGATGGTCTAACTAAAGTAATGGAGGAAAAATAATGGAAGAAAAAGTATATAAAGCAGCCGATTTTAAGAGCGACCAATATGTACGCTGGTGCCCGGGTTGCGGTGACCACGCTATTCTAAACGTTCTTCACAAAGCTATGGCCGAACTTGGTATAGCTCCTCACAACACAGCAGTAATTTCAGGTATCGGATGTAGTTCCCGTCTACCTTACTATATGAATACTTACGGATTTCATACAATCCACGGTCGTGCAGCAGCAATCTCTACAGGTTTTAAAGTTGCAAACCCTAAAATGATGGTATGGCAGATATCAGGTGACGGTGACGGTCTTGCTATTGGCGGTAACCACTTCATCCATGCTGTTCGCCGTAATGTAAATATCAATACATTGTTGTTGAACAACAAAATCTACGGTTTGACTAAAGGTCAGTATTCTCCGACAAGTGACCGTGGTTTCGTTTCAAAATCATCTCCTTACGGAACAACTGAAGATCCGTTTATCCCTGCAGAACTTGTGTTCGGTGCACGCGGTACATTCTTCGCTCGTTCTATCGATGTTGATATGAAGACATCTCAGGAAGTAATGGTTGCAGCTGCACGCCACCAGGGTGCTTCTGTAGTTGAATTGCTTCAGAACTGTATGATTTTCAACAACGGTATCCACAACTTCATTACAGACAGAGAAACAAGAGCAGACCGTACAATCCATTTGCGTCACGGCGAAAAGATGATTTTCGGTAAAGACGGCAACAAAGGTCTTGTTCAGGACGGTTTCGGTCTTAAAGCAGTAATTATCGGTGAAGATGGTTATACAATGGACGACGTGCTTGTACACGATGCACATTGCAAATCAAACTTCTTGCACCAGCAGCTTGCAATGATGGATGGTCACGAACTTCCTCTTGCAATCGGTGTTATCCGTGACGTTGAAGCTCCGGTTTATGATCAGGAAGTCGCAAAACAGGTAGAAGAAGTTACTTCAAAGAAGAGCTACAAGACACTTCGCGAGATGATTCTTGCAGGTGAAACCTGGGAAGTAAAATAAGTTAATCCTTAAAAACTATCCTATAAACTGAGTAAATCAGGCAGAAGGACATTCCGTGCGGAATGTCCTTCTTTGTTTAGTATTCAGCATCTTTGATTTTGGTTTTTCTATAATCGCAAACACTAGTGTCCACGAAAATCCGTTAACAACCTCTGTATTGATATGAATATCATTT
>SAMEA104404097__coassemble_1091_pt1 | contig 23871 bp, 19 predicted proteins | sample SAMEA104404097__metabat2_high_PE_098 | metagenome-assembled genome bin SAMEA104404097 (sample SAMEA104404097) | Balaenoptera acutorostrata | reverse complement strand
CTCATACCGGTCATTGCTGCAGCTGGAGCTTTAAATATTGCTTCCCGAGGCAATATCTCAATTTCGTAAACTCGAAGCGTATTCGCTTTCAAGTTGGTTCCCAAATTTCCTGTATAAGGATTCTTTTTCTCTAAATAAAGCTGGACAATATACCCGCGGGATTTATCTGTAAAATGCGGGATATAATACAGAAAGTTACAAAATATTGTTGGCCAAGTTGTTACTTTTGACTTTTCCGGAGCATTCGGATCCGGATTAATTCCTGGTGCATAATAATAGCAATCGCTATAATCTGGTCTTACTACCCCATTAGAACCTGTAACAGTTTTATAATTGGTAATGTCATATCCGGAAAATTGTTCGGAATAATTGGGGATTCCAGAAGGGAAAATGAATATGTCTCGCAAGGGTTTGCTTCCGTGTCCTTGCATCTGGAAATAACAGAAACCCAAGGTTGAGATATTCATCGCTTTTCCGGCATCGAGTTCCGCATTGATTTTTTGACCTTCAAGACCACTGGTTATCTTAAAATCGTCAAGGAATCCGCCTTGTCCGCCATTCAAAGTAAAATCAAAGATTCCGATATAGGAGCTTCGCACCTGGTAAAAAATTTGATTTTCAGAATAAGCATCTACGTATGTATTGTCAGACTTTGCCCCAATCATAGTGCCGATATCATAATATTGTCTTGTGCCAATCTGTCCGTTTACAATATTCAACTTCACCAAAATTCCGGTAGGTGCATATTCCGATTTTCCATTGACAAATGAGGTATGCGCACCGGTCCACACTACATAACCGTTTCCGGCTGCCAGATCACCGTATGCGGCAAAATAACGCGGAGCACCAACCTTATCATAAATTTCCTGGATTTCTTCCGGAGTTAAAGGATATCTCTTTTGTATAATGCAATTCTCATCATAAACCATAATTTCCGATATCGGATAAATATCGGAATCTGGAGCCGGAGTGTTGCCGTCGTATTTGTCTCGAGTTCTTGTCGCGGCAAAAACCAACCTGTTCTTGCTGTCGACAGATGCTCCCCAACAAATGGCATCGTTTGGACTACCTGTCACTATCCTGCTCTGCATATCATTTTGGAATTCCGGAATATTTGTCGGATTTCTGGTATCAATTTCAGTATAGTATATTCTGCCGTCATTTTCGGCACTGGTTACATTTCCAAATTTATCTTTTGTTACTTTTCTGGATTTATCATGCAGCCACAACCTGCACTTGCTCTTGTCTGCATTAAAGGTTTGCAGCAACACTCTATGATTCTCAGGATTAAGCCCCATAGGCCTTACCAGTTTTGGGGTCGGATTTATTCGAGTAACCTCATCATCTTCCAGATATCTGGCAGTCCCGAAACTTTGTGCACGACATAATGAGAAACCCACTATGCCCAATAATAAAAATGTAAAAATTCTTCTCATGGTAATATGTTTTTTATATCCAATACTATTTGTCTCGTATTATTAAAGTCGGCAAACATGCATCTCATAAAAATTCAATGCTAAAGCCGCTTAATTACAATAATAGCCAATCGTTTTTCGTCCTTATAATACTTAGACAATAATTCTTTAACAAATATAAAGATATAATAGCCAAATTATTAATTTTAATCAAAAAAACTATTCAATTTTATACTCTTTTAACCTTTCGGGGGGGGGTAATACATTTTTTTACATATTAACCTCATATATAGTTTAAAGATTAACAAAAAAGCCCGAACTCGCGTCCGGGCCGATATAATAACGGATATTTTATCAATATTTAAAACTTGAACCGCCGAGAAATTCCCTCAACAGAGAAGTTGACGGAATCTGGGATTCCTCAATCGGCAAGAAATAGTTCAGGAATGTATACAGACGGTTTGCCTCTGCATATTCCGGAACGTCATGCGGCACGTTTTTCAACAGCGGTTCCGCATATTCCTTCATCACGCCCAGTTCGAAAATCAGAGAAGAGTTGAAAGTGGCATCCGCATTTTCCTGATACGGGAATATCCATTTTTCCTCACCGGCGGCAACACTCTGCCATCTTGCAATGGTTTCGACGGCGGATGTACCGCGGTATTTGTGGTCTCTGATAATTCGGCGCAGCAAACGGTTGTCTCGGGTAGGAATCCAGTTGTGGTCGTCAATTGCCAGTGTGGTCAATGCCGAAATATATACTTTGTATTTCTGTTCTTCCGGGATGTGCGGTGTCAGTGCGGGATTCAATCCGTGGATACCCTCAATCAGCAGCACGTCGTTCTCTCCGAGGCTGATTTGGTTTTCTTTGTGATATTCTCTTTCACCGCGTTCGAAATTGTAGGTCGGCAGCTGCACAGTTTCTCCGTCAAGCAGTCCGTTCAAATCTTTGTTGAACTGGTCAAGGTCGAGAGCATACAGAGATTCATAGTCATAATCGCCTTTTTCGTCACGCGGAGTATTGACGCGGTTCACGAAATAATCGTCCAGAGAAATCATTCTCGGTTTGATAAGGTGAGTCATCAGCTGAATGGCCAGACGTTTTGTGGAAGTGGTCTTTCCGCTGGAAGACGGACCGGAAATCAAAACGATTCTCGCACCGCCTTTTTTATGGCGTTCGGCAATATCTGCAGCGATACGGCTGAATACTTTGGAGTGTAGCGCTTCCGCAACGTTAATCAGCATCGCAGTTTCGCCACGCTGGACGGCCTTGTTCAAACTTCCGACATCGTCCACACCGATAATCTCATTAAACGCAATATGCTCGGTAAACGCCTGGAACATTTTCTCCTGCGGTATCGGTCTTTCGGGCGCACGCTCACCGTTTTGCGCATACCCCAGCAAAATCATTCCGTTATGGTCGGGAACAAGGTCAAACAAATCCATCATACCGGTACTCGGTGCCAGTGGCCCGAAATAACTGTCTGCAACTCCATTCAACGTATAAAATACGGTATACAAATCGGTAGATGTTTCCAAAAGGTTCACTTTATCGTCAAGCCCTTCATTGCGGAATATCTCAATCGCATCTTTTGTCAGCTTTTCATGACGGCAGAATGGAATGTCGGCATCAATAATGCGGCGCATCTCCTGTTTGATATAACCGATAACATCCTGAGTTGCGCGGACATCGCTGTTTGAAAGCATGCAGAAATACCCTTTAGACATAGAGTGTTCGATTTTCAGGCGAGTCCCCGGATAAAGATTTTTCACCGCATTATACATAATCATACACAATGAGCGGACATATACCCTGCTGCCGGACGGAGAATATTTGTCCACAAATTCCACCTGTTTGGAATTGAAGACCGGGAATGTCAGTCCTTCCGTTTTATTATTCACCCTTGCGCAAATGGGGCGAATCGTGATTCTGTCTTTATTTTTTTCGTATATATCCTGCAGAGTGTCACCACCTTCAACTTCTATATATTCTGAAAGATTTTTACAATAAATTTCTATAGTTTTTCCCATATCAAATTGCAGTTAATTAGTTTATTTCCAAAATAAATAAATTTTTTTTAGGCTGCAAACTTTTAATAGCTTATATTTTTGACTATTTTTGCGTTGTATTTGTTGATTAAATTTTATAAATTAACTAAATAAAACATAATTATTAAACCAAAAACATTGGGCAGATGAACTACTCATTTTTGGACTTCCTTACCTTGCTCGGAGCCGTAGGTATGTTCCTTTACGGAATGAAAGTAATGAGCGAGGGGTTACAGAAAATAGCCGGTGACCGTATGCGAAGCATCCTGTCGGCTATGACCAAGAACCGCTATGCCGGGGTATTAACAGGTGTACTTATCACAGCTTTAATTCAAAGTTCTTCAGCTTCTACCGTTATGGTAGTCAGTTTTGTGAACGCCGGACTTATCTCCCTTGGAGAATCCATGGCTGTAATCATGGGGGCTAATGTCGGTACAACAGCAACCACCTGGATTATTTCACTATTGGGCGTGAAAGTAAACATCAGCGCCGTCGCAATCCCGCTTATAGCCTTTGCTACCCCAATGCTGTTCATGCAGAAAAACAAATGGAAATCCACAGGAGAATTCCTTCTTGGCTTTGCCTTCCTGTTCCTTGGTCTTGAATACCTTAGCAATTCTGTTCCGGATTTGCAGTCAAGCCCGGATTTATTCGCATTCCTTCAATCATACACAAACTCTGGATTCCTTTCTGTTGTCATCTTCCTTATCGTAGGTATCGTGGTTACAATGGTTATCCAAAGTTCCGCAGCCACATTTGCAATCGTTATGATTATGTGTACAAAGGGATGGATTTCATTCCCGCTGGGTTGCGCCATGGTACTGGGCAGCAATATCGGTACTACCATCACTCCAATCCTTGCATCATTCGGCGGTAACGTCGCAGCGAAAAAAGCAGCGCTCGGTCACCTGATGTTCAACCTGTTGGGTACATTCTGGACGCTTGCGCTATTCTTTCCGTTCGTTTCGCTGATTGAAATTATCGTTGATTTCTTCGGCCAGGGAGACCCCAATGCATTGGTTTCAACAGTAAACAGCGCCGGTTCTGCAGATAATATCGAAGCCGCACAACTGGCAAGCCTGCAGGCTTCTGTTGCTTTCGGGTTGACTATGTTCCATACCATGTTCAACATTATCAACCTTACAGTGATGATATGGTTCACCAACACATACGTAAGATTCTGCAATTGGGCTATCAAGTCCAAAGCTACTGAAGAAACCGAATTCCAGTTAAAATACATCTCCGGAGGTCTTTTGTCAGCATCTGAATTGAATATTACTCAGGCTGAACGCGAAATCGCACTTTACGGCGAAAGAGTAAACAGAATGTGGGGAATGGTAAAAGAGTTGAAAACACTGGCTCCGGGTACGGAAGAATTCAACAAACTGTACAGCCGCATCGAAAAATACGAAGAGATTTCCGACCGTATGGAACTTGAAATAGCCAACTATCTGAAACTTGTTTCAGGCGGCCGCTTGAGTTTCGAAGGTAAATTGCGTATCTCCGCATTACTGAACATCATTTCCGAAATCGAAAGTATTGCAGACAGCAACTACACAGTTGCAAGAACTATCGTTCGTCAGGACCACGCTCATATCAAATTCAACGAGATAATTCTCAAGAATATTGAGTCTATGGAACACTATGTCAGCGAAGCTCTTGAAAACATGCTTGTAATTCTTAGAAACATCGAAGGTGCTCAGGAAACACAATTGATATACAATATCAACAAAGAGCGTGAAATCAACAACTTCAGAAATACGCTTCGAAGCGAAAACATCGAAAATATAAACAACCGTCTTTACGAATATCAGGAGGGTATTTTCTACATGGACATCATCAACGAATGCGAAAAACTGGGTGATTATATTATTAATGTGGTGGAAGACGTGGAAAACCAACTGCGCCACAAAACTGAACTAAACACTCACGAGAACTAAAAAATCACCCGAATTATTTCGTTTTATTGTTCGATTTGCGAATAATTTTGACATTGTTTCATTAAATAACAAAAAACGATTACCTTTGTACGTTAGAGTAATTACAACGGCAATCATTTATAATGAAAGTTAAGATACATAGAGAAGGAACAAATATCATTTTCGGGTTATTTATCGTATTGTTGGTATTCAATATTGCAGCCTATTGTTTTATCAAGCCGCAATGGATTCCGATTATACTGATAAGTATCACCACCATACTGTTTCTGCTTGTTGTCAACTTCTTCCGATCCCCGCGACGCCATTTCAAGGGTGATGCTCTGAATACCGTGGTATCAAGCGTGGACGGCAAAGTCGTTGCGCTTGAAGAAGTGTATGAAGACGAGTACCTTCATGCTAACGCTATCCAGCTTTCAGTATTCATGTCTCCGATGAACGTACATGCCAACTGGTTTCCGATTAACGGACTGGTTAAATATGTACGCCACCACTCCGGACGCTTCATTGCAGCATACCTGCCGAAATCAAGTACCGAAAATGAACGTTCCACTATTGCTATTGAAGCTGAAAATGGGCAGATACTTGTTGTCCGCCAGATAGCAGGCGCTATGGCACGAAGAATTGTCACTTATGCAGAAGAAGGCGACAAAGCCGTTATTGACGAGCATCTCGGATTCATTAAATTCGGTTCAAGAGTCGATATTTATCTTCCGCTGGATGCTGAAATTCTGGTAAAAATCGGAGATAAAGCTGTAGGGGGCATTACACGTATAGCCAGACTAAAAAGCAAATAAAAAAAATGAAACAGATTCTTACAAGTATAAAAAACAATATACCCAACACAATTACCAGTCTGAACCTTGTTTGCGGTGCTATCGCAATTATGTTCTCATTCAGATACGCAGAAACATTCGATACATTTCTGGGAGTTTTGAAAGGCTATGAAATCAGTTTTGTTTTCATCGGTCTTGCCGCAGTCTTCGATTTTTGCGACGGATTCTCTGCACGTCTGCTTCACGCATATTCTGATCTTGGTAAAGAACTTGACTCATTGTCAGACCTTGTTAGTTTTGGGGTAGCTCCGGCAATGCTGGTATACAATACCGTTCAGCATTACAATCCGGGAAGCATCTTCGCCTACTTTGCAGCTCTTCTTGGTGTATTCGGTGCACTTAGACTTGCGAAGTTCAATATCGACACAAGACAAAAAACAACATTTATCGGATTGCCGATTCCGGCAAACGCCATCTTCTGGATTGGTATGGTTGCCTGGTTCAACCGCTATACATATCCGCATGACGTGGTTGTGCTGATTATGGTTCTGATATTCTCATATCTGATGGTAAGCCCGTTGAAAATGTTCTCTCTGAAATTCCAGAATCTTGACGTTCAGGACAATTTCTTGAGATATGTTCTTATTCTTGGCGCAATTCTGTTCGTCGTTTCATACGGAATCTGCGGATTTGCATGGACTATCGTCCTGTACGTTTTTTTGTCAATGGCGTGCCACAAATACATTTTCTAAACGAAAATGGCACGGTTATTGCAAATTTCCGATTTACTACTTAATACAAAACGCACACAATGATCAGTACACTATTTACTGTCCTTTTTATATATCTGCTTGTCAAGGGGCTGATTTTCTTCTACAAAATCAGAAAGACAACCAAGCAATACCGCAAGCAGTATGAAGATATGATGGGCGGTGCGCGACAGCAGAGCAGCAGCAGCCAGAGCGGACGTCAGCAAAGCAATCAGAGCGGACAAAGCCGTTACTATTCTTCAGAAAATCAGGATGAGAAAAGATATTCATCCTCCGACGGCGAATACGTCGATTTCGTCGAAATCAAAGGAGAAAGACCTCAACAGGAGGGAAACACTTCAGACGACAAAAAATCAGACTACAATAACGAAGATTACATCACAGACGTAAAATTCGAAGAAATTATTGACAAATAACAATTCCTTACGGCAATGGCGAAAGAGTTCAAATGGTATACAGTATGGGTCGGCAGAGAAGTCGGCGTATTCAGCACATGGGAAGACTGCCAGGAACAGGTAGAGAACTTTCCAGGAGCGAAATACAAGAGTTTTACCAGCAAGGAAGACGCTACAGCCGCTTTTAGAGGAAATTATCATGACCACGTCGGAATCATCAAAACCATCGCGCAGAATCTTGTACCGAAAAAGGTGAACTATGCCGCTATTCCGGACATTATTACAGACAGCCTCGCTGTTGACGCTTCATGTCAGGGCAATCCTGGCTTGATGGAATACCGCGGCGTATATGTAAAAACAGGTCAAGAAGTATTCAGAGTCGGTCCTTTTACAGGAGGCACCAACAATATCGGTGAATTTCTTGCTCTGATTCACGGGCTTGCTCTGCTGAAGAAAAAAGGTAGCAACATGACCATCTATTCTGACAGCCGCACAGCTATCAGCTGGTTGAGAAACCGCAAATGTAAAACCACTCTTACCCCGACAAGTGAAAATGCAAAAGTGTTCGAACTGCTGAACCGAGGCATCAAATGGATGGAATCCAACAAATTTTCAAACCGCATTATCAAATGGGACACTGACAACTGGGGTGAAATCCCAGCTGACTTCGGCAGAAAATAAACAGTCTTTCTGCCTCGCATTCCATAAAATTTGCTATTTTTGCATCAAATCGGTTAATTTCAATACTTTTTTTTGATTTGACCGATGATGAAGATATTATATACAGTAAATCTAAAATCTATGCAGAAAAAGGCTGAAGACCAACATATTTGCAACCCGGAGTTCAAACGCATTCTGATAGTGCGTTTCTTTCCGCTCGGAGATATAGCCATGACAATCCCCGTTATTTATTCCGTGTGCCGGGCAAATCCAGATACAGAATTCTGTCTGATTACCCGCAGAATTGCGTCTTCACTGTTTATCAACGCCCCTTCCAATTTTTCCGTTATCCCTGTAAATCTTGAAGAATATAAAGGATTTTTCGGACTGCACCGCCTGTACCGCGAATTGAAAGAAAAAATCAATCCGGATGCGGTTTCAGACCTTCAGGGTAATACCCACAGCAGAGTTTTGTCATTATTCTTCAGAATGGACGGCATCAAAATAGCTACTATAGACCACGGCGAAAAAGGCAAAAAAGCGTTGACAAGACCGAATAACAAACGTCTGTTCCCGCTGATATCTTCACGTGCGAGATACCGTGAAGTATTCCACCGAACCGGTCTGAATTTCAAATACGAATTCAAATCGCTTTACGGCGACAATGCCGCCGACCCAACACTCTTTACCGACATCACTCAGAAGAAAAGGCCGGCTGAAACATGGATTGCTATCGCCCCGTTTGCCAAACATCGGGGGAAGATCCTGCCTTACGAAAAAATGGCCAAAGTAGTAGATGAACTGGCTGCAAGACCAAGTTACAAACTTTTTCTTTTCGGAGAAGGGATTGAAGAATCCACAGTTTTGAGACCGTGGACGGACAAATACGCCAACGTAACCTCTCTGGCCGAGAAGCGCGAGGGATTTCCGAAAGAACTGGCTTTGATGAGCCACTGTGATGCAATGATATCCATGGATTCCGCCAATATGCAACTGGCATCACTGGTTAATCTTCCGGTAATTTCAATCTGGGGCATCACCCACCCCTACTGCGGATGCATGGGTTTTGGACAGAAAGAAGAAAATGCGGTGCAGCTGAATCTTACCTGCCGCCCATGTTCCGTTACCGGCGAGAAAACCTGCCGCTCGAAAGACTATTTCTGCATTACGGGAATCACTCCCGAGATGATTATAAATGCGCTTGACAACGAACTGAAAAAAATAAAACAGACCGATAATTATGGCTAAAAGGACTCTTTTTGTCAGTGACCTCGACGGTACTCTGCTAAACAAAGACACTAAAGTTTCCAAAACGACAGCCGACATTCTGAAAAAACTGATAAAAGAAGAAAATCTGCTGTTTACCATAGCGACAGCCCGTACACCGGCCACTGCCATACCGATGACAGAAGCGATAGACATTCAGCTGCCGATGATTGTTATGACAGGTGCCGCGCAGTGGATTCGCGGCGAGGAACGCTATGTCAACACTTCTCAGCTGGATGCGGACAAGGTGAGCAAAATCATCGATATCTGCCACAATGGGGGTATCAATCCGTTCGTTTACGAGATTGACCGGAATATGCTGAACGTGCTGCATACCGATGTACTGAACCGACAGGAACTTTCGTTTGTTGAAGAACGCGTCAACTCTCCGTTCAAACATTTCTATCTGCAGAAAGAAATCCGCGCCGTCGATGCGGTGCTGATGTTTGCCTGCAACGATAACAACAAGGTGAAAGCGGTGCATCAACAAATTCAGGAGAAAGTAGAATGCGAAGCAATCTGTTACCACGATATCTACAATGAAAACCAGGGATTCCTTGAAGTTTTTGCGCCGGGTACATCCAAGGCGAAAGCGATAAAACAGCTTGCAGAAGACACAAAAGCCGACAAAGTGGTGGTATTCGGAGACAATCTGAACGACATTCCCATGATGTCCGCAGCAGATGTTGCCGTGGCCATGGGTAACGCTTATCCGGAGGTTAAAGAAGTCGCTGACATCATTATCGGAGACAACAATTCGGACAGTGTTGCTAAATGGATACTCGAGAATTATAAAAATATATAATAGGAAGCCGATTATTCCGTTATAATATATTAGAGAATAATAAGACATGAAAACTATATACGACCGCCGAAGATTGTGGAAACTGCTCTTCGTTGCAATATCATGCATCATTGCATCAGTATCTTTGTATATCTCCAACAATCTGGTCAAGGACCTTGCGGCACAGGAACGCGAGAGAATGGAAATCTGGGCAAACGCAACCAAGCAGATTGCTACAGCCGGGATGGATGGTGACAACACTGCCGATATCGACTTTCTGCTGAATATCATCGAGGGAAACCGCAATATTCCGGTATTGCTGGTAGACGACCTTGACAATATCATCCTGCACCGAAACTTCAAACTTCCGGAATCGGTTGACAATCTGGTTCCGTACGAAATTTCTCCCGCAAACGAGGCTTTTCTTCAAAACAAACTGCAGGATTTGAAGAGTTCCTCCAATAAAATAGAAATCAATATTGACAAAAATACCACTCAGTGTCTATTCTACGAAGATTCTATTCTGCTGAAAAGACTGCACTACTACCCTTACGTTCAGATTCTGGTGATGATTATCTTTATCGCAGTCGTATATTTCGCCGTGGTAAGCATGCAGAGAGCGGAACAAAACAAAGTGTGGGTGGGACTTTCCAAAGAAACCGCACACCAGCTCGGCACTCCGATTTCATCGCTGATGGCATGGGTACAGATGCTTGAGGGTTACGGTGTGGACAAGGAGGTGATTACGGATATGGACAAGGATGTACACCGTCTGTCCGTCATTGCCGACCGTTTCTCAAAAATCGGATCCAATCCGGAACTTGAGCTACGCTACATCAACGAATCCATAAACGAAAGTCTGTCATACATGCGTTCTCGCATCAGCAACCGCGTCAAACTTACCATAAAAACTCCGGAAGACGAAATCCCGGTCAAACTGTGTTTCTCGCTATTTGAATGGGTGATGGAAAACCTGACCAAAAATGCGGTGGATGCTATGCACGGCGAAGGTTCTTTGAATTTCGAAGTCTTCTCGGACAACGAAAAGGTATATCTCGACATCACTGACTCCGGAAAAGGAATCTCAAGAAAGAATTTCAAGAACGTCTTCAATCCGGGTTACACCACCAAGAGTCGTGGTTGGGGATTGGGGTTGACTCTTGTAAAACGAATCATAGAAGAATATCATAACGGAAGAATTTACGTCAAAGACTCCGAATTGAACGTCGGAACCACATTCCGCATCGAACTTCCGCGCGTTAATTTTGACTAACCGGACTCCTGACCGATTATTTATCATCACAAGGCTGATTTTCCGGGCAAATATTACCCCGTTTCAAAAATTCGGATTACCTTTGCAATAACCAATGCGGTAATAGCTCAGTTGGTAGAGCATCAGCTTCCCAAGCTGAGGGTCGCGGGTTCGAATCCCGTTTACCGCTCCCATTAATTAAAATACCCTCGCAGATTTCTGTGAGGGTATTCTTTTATTGTTGCGACCAGATGCCATATTGTCAATAGCTGTGATGTCTTCCGCCGGAATGACCGCCGTGACCGCCATAGCGGCCGTAGCCTCGACCATAACCGCTATCATTGAAACCTTCCGGTTTGCCTTTGCCGAATGAATTGAATTTGTAGCTGAAGGTTACCATGAAATAGCGTGTCAGATTGTTGTATTCCTGATCCTGAATATATCCGGCAGTAATGCTGCGCTGCAGGTTCTTTTTCTGCTGCAGCAGGTCATACGCCTTGACGGCAATCGTTGCGGCTCTGTTTTTCAGGAACTGGTAGGAAACGGTGGCGTTCCACAACCATGATTCCACGTTGAAACCTTCAGCATATCCGCTGCGGTCGCTGTAGTTCATGTCGGTACCGATATTCAGACCGAACGGCAGATTGCAGTTGACGCTCGCACGGCCGCCGTAAATATGCACCGCAGAATTCTGAGATTTTACGGTATTGACGGAAGTTTGCAGTGAATAGCGCGGGTTCAGCTGCACTTCAAGAATATCATTGCGGTAGGTAATCATCGGCACTTCCGACACATTGAAAGCGTTGTTGCGGTTGTAATCGCCGTTGATATAGCCTTTGGTTACGCCGAAACGTGCAAAGAAATGGTTGGAGAACTGCCAGTGTTTGTTTTTGAACGGAAGACTGATGAGATTCATCGCCATCACGTTCCATATACCGTTTACGTTGCGGAATGTAGTAGTTTGACCGCCGGTTTCGGCATTGTAGCGGGTAGCGGAAATAATGCTGTTCTGCGCATACTGGGCGCGAACGGACAACATGATACTGCGCTGCTGTGCGCGGTTGAAATCCTGGAAACGGAATCTCAGCGTATGATTGAATTCCGGTTTCAAGTTCGGGTTACCGATAACGACACGCATCGGATTGGAAGTGTCGGCAACCGGCTGCAACTGCGACATGCTCGGTTGTGAAGACCGTCCGCGGTAATTCAGACGCATACTGCGGGTTTTGCTGAATTTGTATTTGAATTTCAGATACGGCGCCACGTTCCACACCCATCTTTCCGGAATGCTCTTGGCGTTGGTTATCAGATTTTCGCTCTTCGACATGGTCGGAACGAAAGACAATCCCACATTCAGATTATAGTCTTTGTGTTTCTTTTTGTAGCCGACTCTCAACTGCTGTTCGAAGAAGTCGTTGCGGAAACGGTTGCTCAGATTCTCATTCAGAATATCGTCAAAACCGGTATTGTAAAGCATCAGACCGTTGTAAACCATCATATCGTCATATCCCGCATCACGCAGCAGCGACATATTTCTGCGGGCAGCCTCACCGCCCGGAGTATTGCGGTCATACACCAGTTTGTCCGCATTATTCCAACGGTAATTCACATTATAGGATGCCTCAATAAAGTTGCCTCGTTTAACGTCACCAATCGGTTCCAGCCAGGTGATACGGCCGTTCACACCGTTGTTCCACTGGTGATTGTCGATAATCTGGTCGGTTTCGTCCTCATCCTCCAGCAAGTAGTAGATATTGCGTGAGTATGCAGATTCGTCTTCCTGCACGTTTCCGAAATTGTATTTCATACGAACGCTGAATGAACGTCCTTCTTTGGATGCAAATTTGTGGTTGAAAATCAAATCACCGCCTGCCTGAATACTTGTTCCGTCACTGTTTCCGGCATTACGGCTCTTGGTAACCAGTGTGCGATCGATATCTCCCGCTTTGGTCAAAGAAGAATCCAGACTCAGCGAATTATTGGTGTTCAGTGTAAAACTCGGGCGGAATTCGAAGGTATTGTATTCGTCGATATTCCACTGCAAACGGAACTCCGCACGCAAATCGTGCCCTTTGTCGCGCGCTGCCGAATTTTTGTTAAAATAGGATGTAGAGTCGGTGAAAATATATTCCCTGTCAAGTTTTGAAATTACGTCCTTATCGTTGTGCGAATACATCACGTCACCGCCGAAACGGATAATCTCCTCTTTTCCGACATTGAAATTGACACCTACGGTTTGCGAAGTATTGATACCGTTGTTGCCACCGTATCTGCGGAAATTCTTGCCGCCGAAATCGGATGCACCGGTGTTGTTGGTATTGTTTGCGTTGGCGATAATGGTAAACTGGTTGCCGTTCTGAAAATGATTCACGATACCGTTCACCATATATCGGTCATCTGTACCGTAGCCGCCCTCGATATTTCCGAACCAGCCGTTGTTCATCCCCTTCTTGACGCTCAGGTTGATAACGGTCTCGTCTTCGCCGTCATCCACGCCGGTCAGGCGGGCAAGGTCGCTGCTGCGGTCGACAATCTGCAGTTTGTCGACCATATCCACCGGAAAATTCCGGGATGCCATCTTCGGGTCGTCGGCAAAAAATTCACGGCCGTCTACAAGTATTTTTTTGATTTCTTTTCCGTGAGTGGTAATCTTTCCGTCATTGTCCACCTCCACGCCCGGAAGTTTTTTCAGCAAATCTTCCACCACGGCATTCGGCTGGGTGCGGTAAGCGTCCGCATTATATTCCACGGTATCTTCTTTTACCACGATTTCGGTCTTTGCCCCCAGAACAGTAGTTTCTTTCAGCAGAATACCGTCTTCTTTCATGGAAATAACCCCGACATCGGCAGTACGGTGTCTCGGAGTGATTCTTGCGCTGCGGTTACGGGTGGCGTAGCCCAGATAGGTAAACTGTACGTTATATCTGCCCGGATGTATTCCGCTTATATTGAATTCGCCGTTTTCTCCGGTGGAAGTACCGGCAATATATGCGCTGTCAACAGCGTTGAACACCTTGACGGTGCACTGTACCAACGGACTGTTGTCTTTCTCATCAAGGACACGTCCTACAATATTTCCCGCATTCGCCGCAGACACAAACGCCAGCAGCAAGGAAAGAACCAGATATCTCATTATAGAATTTTTCAATTTGTTGCAGATTAAATTTACCCGCGGTTAGCCGTTCGGCCGCGCCACAAAGTATAGATGCAAAAATAAGCCAAAAGTTAACACACCTCTGTTATATTTGTGTTAACAAAACCTTTTAAATGTTCCGTTACAGCAGTTTGCGGTATTTTTCAAATTCCTTCAAAGACTCCACTCCCGCATCTTCGAGTTCCTGAAGGAACAGACGGGCGCACATCTCCGCATCATCACCCGCACGGTGATGCGTTCCGTATTCTATACCGAAACGGTCACACAGATAATCAAGCTTGTTGCATCTGACATTATAGATTCTGCGGGCAGTTGCCAGCGAACAGAAATAATAGATTTCGGACTTTACCATACCGTATTTTTCCAGCGAACTGCGGATACAGCCGATGTCGAAAGGCGCGTTATGAGCCACCAGCACGGGACTGTCGTCCAGATATTTCTCGATTTCAGTCCACACTTGCGGAAATTCCGGAGCATCCTCGGTGTCTTCGGGATGTATGCCGTGAACCTGAATGTTATAGTAGTTGTAAACATTGTCTTCGGGACGTACCAGCCAGGATTTTGTTCCGGCAACTTTTCCGTTTTTCACAATGCAGATACCAGCCTCGCAAATCGATGCGCGGCAGCCGGTAGCGGTTTCAAAATCGATGGCAACAAAATTAATATCCTTCATTTTCTATACGGCAATTCCTTTTTGAATACAAATTTAGCAAAAGATAAAAAGCCACAAAAATGTTTCAAAAGACAAAATCAAATCAGATTTTAATTTAAATATCGTATCTTTGCACGAAATATACATCTACTTTATTTATAATGAAGGATTTTTTCAGACTACTGTTCAGATTCGTACCTCCATACAAGAATTATTTGTTCCTAAATATATTCTTCAACCTGCTTGCAGCGATATTGACTTTGTTTTCCTTTGCGATTATCATTCCGATACTGGAAATGCTGTTTGAAGTCAAGGAAGCAACCTACGTATATCTGTCGCTTGACGATGCATCGCTGAAAGATGTGGTGGTTAACAATTTCTACTACTTTACACAGGTGGCCATCGAACGCTGGGGGCAGTCTACAGCACTTATGATGCTTGCCATTGTACTGGTGATTATGACCATGTTCAAAACCGGCTCGGCATATTTGAGTTCCTTCTTTATTATTCCGATTCGTTCAGGTATCGTCCGCGATATCCGCAACTATATGTACGACAAAATCGTATCTCTTCCGATTTCATTCTTTACCACCGAGCGCAAAGGCGACGTCATGGCGCGTATGTCCGGCGACGTGACAGAAATCGAAGTTTCCATCATGGCATCACTGGACATGCTGTTCAAAAATCCGGTGATGATTATCGCCTGTCTGGCAATGATGATTGCGGTCAGCTGGCAGCTGACCATCTTCGTGCTTGTCCTTCTTCCGATTGCAGGCTACATCATGGGACAGATTGGCAAGAAATTGAAGAAAAAGAGTCTTGAAGGCCAGAACCAGTGGGGTGTTTTGCTGGCAACCATTGAGGAGACTTTGGGCGGTTTGAGAATCGTCAAAGCATTCAACGCCGAGGACAAAATCAAAGGCCGGTTCCACGGTCAGAATCAGAAATACTACCATATTTCCAACCGTTTGAACCGCCGCTACTCTCTGGCTCACCCGATGAGTGAATTTCTGGGCACTGCGACTATCGCCATCGTATTGTGGTTCGGAGGTTCGCTGATTCTTTCCGGAGACAGCGACATCAATGCTGCGCAGTTCATCTATTATCTGGTGATTTTCTACAGCATCATCAACCCGGCGAAGGAACTTTCCAAAGCGGTTTATTCCATTCAGAAAGGTCTTGCATCCATGCAGCGTGTGGACAAGATTCTGAACGCGGACAACCCTATTAAAGATCCTGCAAATCCGGTGGCAATCAAATCCAAAGAATGTAACATCGAATACAAAAACGTTCGATTCAAATACAATCAGGACTGGATTATCAACGACGTATCCCTTTCCATCCCTTACGGCAGCACCGTAGCGATTGTCGGTCAGTCCGGTTCGGGCAAATCCACCCTTGCCGACCTGCTTCCGAGATTCTATGACGTGAACGAAGGAGAAATCAGCATCAACGGCGAAGATATCCGCAAATACAAGGTTCGCGACCTTCGCTCACTGATGGGCAACGTAAATCAGGAAGCGATTCTGTTCAACGACACATTCTACAACAACATCACTTTCGGAGTTGAAAATGCGACAATGGAACAGGTTATCCAGGCAGCGAAAGTGGCAAACGCCTACGAATTTATCGTGGCTTCCGAAGAAGGTTTCGACACCTGTATCGGTGACCGCGGATGCCGTTTGTCTGGCGGTCAGAGACAGCGTATCAGCATTGCCCGCGCTATTCTGAAAAACCCACCGGTACTTATTCTTGACGAAGCGACTTCAGCTCTTGATACCGAAAGCGAACGTTCCGTTCAGGAAGCATTGGACCGCTTGATGGAAAACCGTACCACTCTGGTTATCGCACACCGTCTGTCCACCATCATGAACGCCGACCAGATTTGCGTAATGCACGAAGGCCGTATCGTGGAACGCGGCACTCACGAAGAACTGCTGAAACTGAACGGCTACTACAAACATCTGGTAGACATGCAGAAATTCTAAAGCACTCGTTTTCAACTCCATATTCCGGACTCCGTATTTTCAAAAATGCGGAGTTTGTTTTTGACGGAGTGCCTGAATTGTTTCAAATCGGTGCGTTTCAGTTCAAAGAGTGTTACAAAATCAAAAAACAGTGCATCAAAGCACGCTAATTTATAAGGTTTTAGTAACTTTGCACCTTAAATGAGTTACAACATAGCAATAGACCTCGGGAATTCCCTGACAAAAGTCTATCTTTTTGAGGGAAATACGCTGGCGGGAAGTTTCAGATACAGCACTCTTACAGCAGAATCGCTGGACGAACTTTTTGCGCGCTATGATATTTGTGACGCGATTATCGCTTCCGTCCGTTCGGATGACCGCCATATCGCCGGATATCTTCAATCCAGATGCCGCAAGGTCATCGTACTGGACTACACCACCCCGCTCCCGATAAAATTGCACTATGATACTCCGGATACACTCGGACGCGACCGCATTGCGGCTGCTGTCGGTGCGGCAACAGAAGCTCCGAGCGTGAATCTGCTGGTAATCGATGCGGGCACAGCCATTACGCTGGATGTGGTTGACGCACAGGGCAACTACCTTGGCGGAAACATCTCTCCGGGCATGAGCATCCGCTTCAAAGCGCTGAACAATTACACCCAGAAACTTCCGGTGGTGGAAGCCGAGGGAGAAGTGCCGGAAATCGGTCACAATACCGTGACAGCCATCCGTGCAGGAGTGGTCAGAGGCGTTTTGATGGAAATCGAAGGTTACATTTCGTTAATTTCGCATAAAATCGGTGATTTAACCGTTTATATTACCGGTGGCGATGCCAAATATTTGGCAAAACAAATAAAAAATCGCATCTTTGAAGATGAAAATCTTCTCGCAAAAGGGTTAAACAGAATATTATTATACAATAATGAAAATATATAACAGAATACTTGTTTTCTTTCTGTGTGTTGCAGCAACAGTCTCAGCATACGCAGAAAGCCCTATCATGTCTCCGTACTCAAAATTCGGCTACGGTATGCTAAATGATAACGCAACCAGCGCACAAAAAGCGATGGGCGGCGTGGGATACGCTTTGAACAACGGACGACAAATCAATGCTATGAACCCAGCTTCATATGCTGCAATGGACTCTCTGACTTTCCTTTGGGATGTGGGTGCAACTCTTACCAACCTTTGGTCAACAGAAGAAGTTAACGGAAAGCCGGGCAACTCCAGCTCTACAGGTGGCGGTCTTGACTATATAACCATGCAGTTCCCGATTTGCAAATTCATAGGAGCCAGTGTAGGGTTGGTTCCATACACATCCGTAGGCTACGCTTTCGGTAACGAAGTGACTCACGGGATGTCCAGCCACACCGGCTTCGGAGGCATCAACCAGATTTATCTTGGTATCAGCGGACGTCCGTTCAACAATTTCACCATCGGCGCCAACATCGGCTACCTTTGGGGACACACCGTAAACGACGTTTACGCAAGTTCCAACACCGGGAGCACTTCACTATTCGAACGCGTTGTCGAAGTGAAAGACTATAACCTGAACATCGGTATCCAGTATGACATCAACTTCAACGAAAACCATAAACTGACACTTGGTCTTGTATATACTCCAGAAAAACGTCTTCACGGCAAAACATGGGGTGCATACTACGATATGGAAAGTGATGCAGATCCGGACACAGTTGGATATCAGAAACTCGGCAGAAACTATACTACCCCGAACACATTCGGCGGAGGTGTTGCTTATACTTTCCAAAAACGACTTACTGCAGCCGTAGACTTCACATACCAGGACTGGAGCAAAGCTAAATTCGGTACAATTGAAGGGTTCGAAGAAACTACATTCAACGACCGCTGGAAAATTGCTGCAGGTGTGGAATACATGCACAATCCGCGTGGAAACTACTGGCAAAGAATCGCATTCCGATGCGGTGGTTTCTACAACCGTGACTACGTAAATATCAAATCCAACAATATGAACGAATTCGGTGTTTCTCTAGGGTTCGGTCTACCAACCCCGAGCACAAAAACCGTTATCAACCTTGGATTTGAATACAAACACCGCTCCACTTCTCCGGTGCAGTTGATTACAGAAGATTATTTCAGCATCACTCTGGGTATCAACTTCAACGAAATGTGGTTCTGGAAAAACAAGATTCAGTAACAGTCCGTTCGGCTTTGTGCCTGCGAACCTAACTTGATGTTTAATGACAGTCCTTTGAAATTTACTTTTTTTGTTTGTTACAATACTTTCCGTCTGGGGTTGCAGTGAAGAGAATAAAGAGTTTGTAAACCGTGAGACCGACCCGGAAAAAGTTCCCTCAGTCATTTCTCACGACGTTATGACTTTGATTAGCGATTCCGGCATCACCCAGTACCGAATTACTGCAAAACGATGGGATATTTTCGAAGAGGCGAAAGAACCGTACTGGACTTTTCCGGAAGGTCTGTACCTCGAAAAATTTGACAAAAACTTTGACACCGAAGCTTCTATAAAATCAGACTCCGCTAAATATTTCAAGGACGACCAGTTGTGGAGACTTGACGGAAACGTGACAATTGTAAATACAAACGATGAAATAATCCTTACCCAACAAATATTTTGGGATCAGCACGAGAAAAAAGTTTATTCAGACTCATTCATTCACATTGAAAAGAAAGACCGAATTATCGAAGGATATGGGTTCAATTCCAACGAAAGGATGACTAAATATCAGTTGAACAACGTTTCCGGTATTTTCCCCGTCGAAGATTTCAAACATAAAAACAATTCTGCAGCTACGGATTTTACAGCTGCTGACTCTGTAAAGATAATATAAAACACTATGGAAGGAACTACAGCGATTATAATTACACTTATCGCACTGACCCTCTCCGCTTTTTTCTCCGGAATGGAGATTGCTTTCGTTAGTTCAAGCCGTGTTCGCGCCAGCATCGACGCAACCAAAGGCGGATTCGGGAACAAAATTAGAAACATATTCTACAACAATTCCGATATGGTGATTTCCACTTTGCTTATCGGAAACAATATTGTACTGGTTGTTTACAGTATGGGGATGGTGATATTGCTGGAACCTCTGATTGCCGAATACATCTCGGCAAATACAGTAGTTGTCCTGATGACACAAACCCTGATTTCCACACTGATAATTATCTTTTTGGGGGAATTCATGCCCAAAATGTTGTTCCGCATCAATCCGAACTCATCCCTTAAAGCAGGCTCTCTGCCACTGATTATATTCTACACCATTCTTTACCCGATTTCATGGTTCGCATCATTCATCTCAAAGAGTTTGATGAAAATCTTCGGTATAAATTCCGTCAATTCAAGAATTTCAGGACTGTCTGTCAGCGAACTTGACGCCTACATTCAGGAAAACATCGACAAAAACGAGGATGAGAACAAAGTGGTGGAGCATGAAGTCAAAATTTTCCATAATGCTCTTGATTTCAGTGATACACACTTGCGAGATTGCATGATTCCGAGAAACGAAATCGTGGCGGTGGACATCGACAAAACCAACCGCGAAAAACTGGTAAAAATATTTACAGAAACAGGACTTTCAAAACTGGTTGTATACCGTGATGAAATTGACAATATAGTTGGCTACATCCACGTAAACGAACTTTTCAAGAAAAACAACAACTGGAAAGAAAAAATAATACCGGTACTATACGCTCCGGAAACCATGTTGGCTAACAAAATGATGAAATCGCTTACAGGACAGAACAAAAGTATCGCAATCGTTATTGATGAGTTCGGCGGCACTGCGGGCATGGTTACGCTCGAAGATCTTGTAGAAGAAATCTTCGGAGATTTCGAGGACGAACACGACCACAAAAGAATAATGTCAAGAATCGTTGCTCCAGGCGTTTATGAATTTGCAGGACGCGCAGAAATTGAAAAAATCAACGAAAGATATCATCTTGACTTGCGTGAAGATGATGAATACCAAACTATTGCAGGATATCTGCTATTCAATCTTGAAATCATTCCGAACGAAAACGAATCCTTCGTGATTGACGGCAAAAGATTTACCATTATACGCAAAAGCGCTTCAAAAATTGAAGTCGTTCGCGTGGAAACATTGGACGAGAAAGAACCGTAGCAGTTCTTTCTTCAATTATAATTCGCACTATGAAAAGACTGGGGCCGGCATTGATTCCATTTGTCTTCACTGAAGTGGTGTTTCTGGCACTCTTCACCCTGTTTGTGCACGTTCTTGTTCCGTACGCATTCTGGAATTTTATCATATCAGAAATCGTAGTCTATTCTTTCGCAAAATTCATTTACACCAGATTTACCAATGCTCATACAATCGGTTTTTCCGTTTTGCTGGTAACGGCATACATTATGTTTGTATGTACCGCACTCAATACTGCCTCATACTGCGAAACCTCCACGCTATACGCTCCGGTGCTGAACAATGAAGACGCAAGCAAATTCTACGAATCAGCAAAATTCATTCTGCGAAACAACTGGGACGTTCCCGTTCAGTATTATTACGGATTCCCGTACCTTATCAGTGCATTATGGGCATTTACAGGTGTCAATATTATCAGCCCGCTGCTGTTGAACGTATTTATGACGCTGATGGCGGTATGTATGTCCGCATTGATTGCCAGCCGCATATTCACAAATCTTCCGAACAACCAAAGAGCGTTTATCAGCTCCATCACCATGCTTTGCACCGCATCCGTATCTTTTTACATCGGTTGCGGTACAGTATTGCTGAAAGAACCGATGGTTTATCTCGGAGTTGAGTTGGCAATTTTCTCCATTATAGGCCTAAACGAGCGGAATCAAACAAGAATCCGCACGACAAAAGATATGATTCTGTTTGTAATAGCAGTGGCCATGCTGTTCCTGACACGTCACGGAGCCATATTACTAATGCTGGTTGGTATACTGTTTTTTGTCCGCAGATACAACTACAAAAGAGTGATTGCACTGATGGTTATCGGCATTGCGGGACTGTTTGCTACATATACAATTGTCAACAACACCGGAGAACGTGACGAAGATATCATTACAGGTACACATCTCGAATCCGCCGACTATCTTTCTGACAATGCAGACGGAACACGAAAAGCGTTCAACCGCTCCATGGAGGGATATTTCACTTTCCCGGTATGGAAAAAAACGGCATATCTGCCCTATACAGCATCCGTTCAGTATTTCATTCCGTTCTACTGGACTCGTCACAACTCCACTCCTTACGGACAGGCGCAAGTGTACAGCCACTTCGGATTTTTTTGGTATGTCGTGGGTGGACTTGCACTGTTCTTCATTATTTTCGGGCACAAAATCAAAACCACACCGAAAGGACTGGTACTGCTGATGCTGATAGGAATTGTAGGTTACATCATTCCGGCATATCTGTTTGCGGGTTCCGTATCCAGATACTGGCTGCCGTTCACCCCGATTTATGCCACAGCGGCTGCCTGGGTCGTTTATTCCGCAAAGGAAGACCGTAACATAAGGAATATGCTGAAAAAATTCATGATTGTCTATGTGCCTCTGGTAGCGTTGGTTCTCATCTCCTGCTACGTCATCACAACCGCTTAGGGAATATCTGTAATATAAACATCCTCATGGACACGTTTCATGTGGTACTGCTCGCGTGAAATGCGTTCCAGTTCCTCGCGGTCTGTAAACAGTTCCTGTGTTTTTTTCTGATAGTAGTCAACGGAATCCATATTCTGTTTGATTTCCTTTTTCAACTCGTTAATCTGACGGTCGTTGGAATAAATCTTGAATATGTCGTTGTCCTGAACAAACAGAATCACTACAAGTCCGGCGATAACGGTTATCAACGGAATGGATATCCATGCCGGAATCCAGCGCGGCATCAGCCGGTGGAAAAATCCTTTGATGCCGCCTTTCGGCTGTTCTTTCTGTTTTTCTTTTCCCATAGTATTGACTGTTTATTTCAAAAGCTCCGGGCGAAGTTCTTTTGTACGGGCAACCGCCATGTCGTGACGCCACTCGTCAATCTTTGCTTCGTGACCGGAAAGCAATATATCCGGAACTTTCCAGCCTTTGTATTCGGCCGGACGGGTATAAATCGGCGGTGCAAGCAGATTGTCCTGGAAGGAATCGCTCAACGCACTCTGTTCGTCACCTATAGCACCCGGAATCAAACGCACGATAGCATCTGTTACGATAGCAGCCGGAAGTTCGCCGCCGGTAAGCACATAGTCACCGATAGTAATTTCTTTGGTTACAAGATGTTCGCGAACGCGGTAGTCGATACCTTTGTAGTGACCGCAAAGGATAATCAGGTTTTCACACATGGACAACTGGTTGGCCATCGGCTGTGTAAACTGCTCGCCGTCGGGAGTCATGAAGATAACCTCTTCATAATTGCGTTCCGCTTTCAGCGCTTCGATGGCGCGGTCGATAGGCTCGATCTGCATCACCATTCCGGCCTCTCCGCCAAACGGATAGTCGTCGACTTTGCGGTGCGGACGCAGTGAATAGTCTCTCAGATTGTGTACCACGATTTCTGCAAGACCTTTGTCCTGCGCACGTTTCAGGATTGAACATCCGAGAGGAGATTCAAGCATCTCCGGCATAACAGTAAGTATATCTATTCGCATTCTGTTGTTGTTTACATCTTTACAGAATACAAAGTTAATCAGTTAATTGTGCAGTTACAAATCCAGTCTGTTTTTTTATCGCATTTTTTAAGTTTCCGCGTACGCCGTTTTATCCCGTTTTTTTATTAAATTTGTGACGCGAAACCTTGAACATAACAACGTTAAATATATACAAA
>SAMEA104404097__coassemble_1055_pt1 | contig 24340 bp, 18 predicted proteins | sample SAMEA104404097__metabat2_high_PE_098 | metagenome-assembled genome bin SAMEA104404097 (sample SAMEA104404097) | Balaenoptera acutorostrata | reverse complement strand
GGGAAACCGTGTTTCATGAGGTCGTTGCGCACAAGGGATTGCGAGAACTGCTCGGCAAGGACTTTGACACGTTCCTTTACAACGTATATGCCAACGCAAATATTGACATTCGCCGGATCATCGCTGACAATATGGTGAAGAACGGCTGGGGTGTTTCAGAAGCTACTGAAGAATATATGGCGAAACTTGCGGAGGACGGTCCGACAACAATTCCGGAGAGCATCTTCCTGTACAAGGTTAAGGATGCGCTGCTTGAACTGTTGAGGGCGGTTGGTATCAATCTTGGATTCAGACTCAGCAACAACGAACTTCGTTACGTTTTGTGGAAGAGCTACCAGAACCTTCACAACAAAGGTATCATCGGAGCTGCTGAAGATGTAGTAATGCAGAACAAACTCGAAGTGGGTAACTACTCTGCTCCGAGATTCTCTCTGAAAGAGGACTAATTTTGAAAAACTCAGATTGTAGCAAGTATCCAAAGATTTCCCGGCTTATTTGTTGAAGAATACATAATTCATTGCATTAATCAGTTCTTCTTTAGGATATGCTCCTGAAATTGCCTGCGGATCTCCTTTTACCGGAACAAACAGAATCATCGGAATAGATGATATTCCAAGTGCTTTTGAAAGCTCCTGAGCGTTGTCAACATTTACTTTATAGAAGTCAACTTTATCTTTATATTCTTTTGCAAGTTCGTCAATGATAGGGCTTACTTTACGGCAAGGACCGCACCAAGTTGCATAGAAATCAACAACAGCAGGTTTTGTTCCTTTAAATCTCCAGTTATTAATACCTGTTCGGAATTCACTGACAAGTTGAGTAAATTCTTTTTCGGAAATTTCTTTAGCCTTTACCGGTTCAGCAGCAAAGGCGGTGATTCCGGCAAATAAAAATAAAATCAGGGATATAAGTTTAGATTTCATCTTATAATAATTTTTTTATTGCAAAAAAAACGCAAATCATTCAACAGTCTGTGTATGCGGAAGTTAAAAAGTGATTTGCGTTATATTTATTTAACTTCTTAGACCTTTATGCCTGATGCATAGGACGAAGCAAGTCATTTACTGTTTTAACTGGATTGAATGTTTTAATCGGAACTTCAACGAATACGGTTGTCCAGTCACTCATAGCACCGTTCCACAATCCCGGAAGTTCAAGCGCTTTAAGTTCTTTGCCGTCTTTCGATTTTTCTGAAATAAATCCGGTATTCGGGTCAACGTATTTGCGCAAATCGAATTTCACGCCGTGATTATCTTTGATATAGCAAACTAAATCAACAGGGTTGAAGTGAGTAGCTTCTTTCATCAGTTTCATTGCTTCCGGATCTTTGGAGTTGAACTGTGAACTTTCAAGAATTTGAGGAGATGATGAACCATCGCTGTTAACTGCTATGAACGGACCTCCGCCAGGTTCACCATCGTTGCGAACTACACCACATATGCGAATCGGTCGTTTAAGTTTGCCCAACAGATATATAGCAAGTTCACTGTCATCAAGATATTTTGTTTCCGGATAACGGATATTCAATTTGTCGTGAGTAAAATGGATAAGATTTCTCAAGTCTTCAATAGTGTATTGACCTGATTCTATCAAATCGATATATTTGTCAATTTCTTTTTGAAGAATAATCAGATAACCGCCGATAACCTGTTTGTATTTTATTGTAATTTCACGTTTGCTGTCAGGAACAACGTTGTCAATGTTTTTGATGAATACAACGTCGGCTTCTCTTTCGTTAAGGTTTTCAATCAAAGCACCGTGGCCTGCAGGACGGAATAACAAAGATTCGTCTGCATTTCTGAACGGGGTATTGTCCATATTAACAGCAATAGTATCTGTTGAAGATTTCTGTTCAGACATGGAAACTTTGTATTTCACATCGTATTTTGCTTCATAGTGCGGAACTTTTTCTGCAAGAACTTTATTGAACAGTTCTCTGTGTTCCGGAGATACGGTAAAGTGAATATCAATGAATTTATCCTTGTCACTTGCATATTGAGCGCCTTCTTCAAGATGTTCTTCAATAGCGGTATAAATTTCACCGTTGTTTTTGTGGAATTGTAGAACGCCCTTAGGCAGGTTGCCGTAATTTAATCCGACAGGCAGAAGAAGCATTTCCACCACCTTTTTATATTCTTTTGCTGCTACAAGAGCATCAATGTCTTTGCCTGAATTTTTCTTGCAGGCTTCGTTCAATGCTTCGTAGAATGCAAAATTTTTAACACCGTTGAAGAATTCTTTTTCAAAAGTAGTTTGCGGTTCAGTGTATTCTGCAGAAAGGAATGCAAACATATTTTTGAACATACGGCTTGCAGCTCCGGATGCAGGAACGAATTTTTCCACGCTACCTCCTCTTAGAAGAAAGTCTTCCCACTGATAAACACATTCAGTTTCTTCGATATTGTTCAGTTTGACAATACCGTTATTGATTGATGCCGCTGATTTAACTTCCAAAAACGGGAAGCCTGTTTTGAAACGGTTTAACTGTCCGTTGATTGTAGTCATTGACAGCCTTTTTTTTTCGATGGCTTTAAGGTCTTTATTTGTAAACATAATTTATTCTTTTTTGAATTGATTGTTATTTCTCAAATTTAACAATAAGTATGAATTTTACCAAATTTATGACGTATTTTATTATTTGAAAAACGCCGTGAAAATAAAAAAAAGACCTCTCAGAGCGATGTCAAGAGAGATCTGTATCTAAAATCCCGGGAATTTACAGATTCAATAGTTTGTATTTGTTCAAATCGGCCAGAATTGAATTGTATTCAAATTCCAGATTCAGCAGATTTGTTTCCGCTTCAATAAAATATTTCAGTTCGGTCAAATATTCAAGCAGGGTGATTTGTCCGCCCTTAAGAGCCTTTTTCAACACTTTGATATTGTTTCCGTCTTCCAAAGCATCGTTGTATCCTTTGATTTGTTCTTCCAGCGATTGAATCTGAACGTATGATGCGGAGATTTTTGCATTTTTTGAAACAATCATGGTTTGCTCGGAAAAATTGTATGCGATTTGAGTTGCTTTCGCAGATGCAACTTTGTTTCTGTTGGAGAAAATCGGGATAGAAATTCCTGCGAATATACCGTTAAACTTAACGCCCAGTTCGTTGAAGAATTTATAACCGATATTGAAAGAAGGGTACCACTGACGCTGAGCGACGGAAACATTGCGTTTCCCGGCTTCTGCCATAGACGAGTAGTATTTGTATTCAGGATCTACGGATGCCAGAGTTGTGATATATTCCTGTAGCGGAAGAATTTCGAATTCTGGATATTCCGACATTGAAAGGATTCTGCTTTTTTCGATAGATTTCTTGCCGTTCAACGCTTTCAGGTTTTCAACAAGTGCCGCTCTTTGTCTTACCAGTGCATTTTTTGCCTGTTTGATGTTTAAAAGCTCGATTTTTAACTTGTTTACATCCAGAATGCTGATTTCTCCCTGTTCGAAACCTTTCATATACAAAGTTTTCATTCGCGCCATATCCTCTTCAATACGGCTTTTCAGAACAATCTGTTTGTTCAGGTTGATAATCTCCAGACAAATGTTTTGAGCAGATACAAGTAACTCTAACTGCTTGTTTTGAGCCACATATTCCAATGCGGAAATCTGCGCGTTTATCGCTTTGTTTCTAGAATAGTACAGACCCGGCCAGTCAATGCTTTGAGATATACCGAATCCGTATTTGTTTCCTACATTTTTATCTCCGAAATGGTATTCGAAATCAAAGTTTGTTGAGCCGAGGTTATTGGTGGATTTGATATCTTCTGAAGCTGCATTATACTCCGATTCTATCGTTCGAAGTTCATAATTGTTGCCGCTGATTTCAGTAAGAATATCATTGAAATTGTCTGCTGTTGCGTTTTGCACAAGAAACAATGCAAATACGGCTGTAATTATTTTTGTTCTCATTTTGCACTTATTTCTTTAGTGTTGATAAAATAGTAAAGAATAGGGACCACGAATACATTCAGGAATGTAGATGTCAGCAATCCTCCAAGGATAACAATTGCCATCGGACTTTGAATTTCATTGCCCGGCGCTCCGGCGTTTACAGCAAGCGGAATCAAAGCCAGAGCTGTAGTAAGTGCGGTCATCAGAATCGGATTCAAGCGGTCTGCCGATCCGGTTACAATACGTTCTGACAAACTTAATCCTTCATCTCTCAAGTGATTGTAGCGGGAAATAAGCAGCATTCCGTTACGGGTTGTGATACCCAGCAGAGAGATAAAACCGATAATTGCCGGAATATTCAAGTCTGCACCGGTAATCAGCAGTATAAAGATACCTCCAATCATTGCCAGCGGCAGATTTATCAGGATAATTACGGATTCTTTGACATTTTTGAACTCGTGATATAACAACATGAATACGATAAGCAATGCAAACAATGATGTAATTGCAAGTGTGCGTGATGCTGATTCCTCGCTTTCGAACTGTCCGCCATAACTGATGTGATAGCCTTCAGGAAGAACGATGTGTTCGTCTATTTTATCCTGAATGGCTTCAACAGCACCGCGCAAATCGGAGTTGGATACGTTTGCCGATACGATAATTCTTCGGCTTACGTTCTCGCGGCTGATTGAATTCGGGCCCTGGGAACTGCTGATTTCGGCTACATATTCCAACGGAATTTTACCTTTGTTGCTGTCTATCATCAGAGATTTGATTTTAGACATCTGGTTAACGTTTTTCTGGTCGGCAATAACAGTCAAATCAAACGGGAATCCGTTTTCATAAACGACAGATACCGCTTTCCCTGCAAGTACAACATTGATAAATTCGCTGAATTCATTCATTGTGATACCATAGCGGGCAAGCATATCTCTGCGCGGGGTAATTGACAGTTCAGGTCGGGAAACCTGCTGTTCGATATTTACGTCTACCACATTCGGAACGGTTCCTGTCAAACTTTTGATCTGACTGCCGATTTTGTACAATTGAGTCAAATCAGTACCGAACAGTTTGATGGCAATCTGCGCTTTGGTCCCGGACAGCATGGCGTCAATACGGTGAGAAATCGGCTGACCGATTTCGATATTTGTACCCGGAATTTCCGACAACTTGTGACGTAGATCGTGCATGATTTCGCTCCTTGGTCTGTCAATAATTTCATACGGGGCTTCCAGTTCGGATGCATTTACACCGCGGGAGTGTTCGTCCAGTTCTGCACGGCCTGTTTTGCGTGCAACGGATTTGATTTCAGGAATGGAAAGAATTGCTTTTTCCGCTTCCTGTCCGATAAGGTCTGAAACTTCCAGAGATACGCCCGGAACAGTGGCTACATTTATGGTAAACGAACCTTCATTAAACGGAGGAAGGAAACTTCTGCCCAGGAATGATGCACATACAAGAGCTGCGACAAACAATGCGAATGTGCATCCAACAATCGCCTTTTTGTATTTCAAACTGAAATGCAACGCTTTTGTATAAGCGTCTTTCAATTTCTGAATCAATTTCGGTTCATTGCCGATAGCTTTGTCCGTATTGTTCAACAGGAATGAGCAAAGTACCGGTGTGACGGTCAAAGCTACAATGGTAGAAGCAATCAGTGCGACAATAAACGATATACCCAGCGGAATTAGCAAACGGCCCTCTATGCCTGTAAGAAAGAATAGGGGAAGGAAACTTGCGATGATAATCAGTGAGGAATTGAAAATCGGCATACGTACTTCAGTCGAAGCATTGAATACAACGTCAATAGTGCTTTTCTGTTCGGATTCCGGCAGCATTTTGTTTGCACGAAGTCTTTTGTAGACGTTCTCGACATCTACAATTGCATCGTCAACCAGAGCTCCCATTGCAATGGCGATACCGCCCAGACTCATTGTATTCAACGTATATCCGAATATATGCAGGATAATGATTGTAATGATGACGGAAAGCGGCAGGGCAACCAGAGAAATGGCTGTTGTCCGGGTGTTCATCAGGAAGAAAAACAGAACGACAATTACAAAGATTGCACCTTCGATAAGTGCATGTTGGATATTTGAAATTGAACTGTTGATAAAATCTGCCTGACGGAAAATGTCAGTGTGAATTTTGATATCACCCGGCAAGGTCGATTTTATGGTTTCAAGTTCACGTTCGATATTGTCGGTCAATTCGTTGGTGTCAACATTCGGCTGTTTGGTTACGGTTACCAGAATAGCCGGCTGATTGTCCTTGGATGCCAGACCGAGTTTCGGAATTTTACCACCGATTGTAACCTGAGCAACGTCTCTGATCAGAATCGGTCTTCCGTTTTCATTTTTGATAACGCCCAATCCGATATCTTCCGTATTGGTTGTAGTAATGTTTCCCTTGATGATATATTCATTACCGTATTCGTACAAAGAACCGCCGCCGACATTGTTGTTCAGATTGGATGCTGCAGCAATCACTTCGTTCAGAGATACATTGTAATGTTTCATTTTAGCCGGATCAATCAGAATTTTGTATTCTTTTACGTCACCGCCCATAACAGTAACCTGAGAGACTCCACCCATACCCAGCAATTGCGGTCTAAGAACCTTGTCTGCAAATGTTCTGACATTAATTAGCGGAACGGTGTCTGAAGTCAGAGCAAGAATGAACATCTCGCCCAGAATAGAGGATTGAGGACCCAATACCGGAGTCTTGACGTTCTGAGGAAGCTGGTCTGTAATTGTAGACAGTTTTTCGGAAACAATCTGGCGGGCTAAATAAATATCGGTGTCCCAGTCAAATTCCACCCAGATAACGGAAAATCCTGTTGTGGCGGAAGAACGCACACGGCGAACTCCCGTAGCTCCGTTAACTGCAGTTTCTATGGGGTATACGACACTTCGCTCGATTTCTTCTGGCGCAAGTCCCGGAGCTTCGGTCATTACAACGACAGTAGGAGCGTTAAGGTCCGGAAATACATCTACTTCGCTGTTTGTTGCTATAAAGAGACCTGCTATAAATATGATTCCTGTAATTATCATTACAAGAATACGATTCTTTAATGAGAATCGGATAATTTCATTCAACATGGCAAGTCAGATTTTAATGCTGATGGTTGCAAGCGGATGGAATTTCGGATGAGTTTGCAGCAAGTCGTACAAACATAACGCCTTCAGTTACCACCTTCTCTCCGGAAGTTAATCCTGAAATAATTTCAACACGGGAACCGTCAGATTCTCCAAGTTTTACTGGACGTTTGTCATAAATGTCCTCATGTAGCTGTACGTAAATGAAATGGTTTCCCAATTCTTCAGTCACAGCGCCGACCGGAATGGTAAGCGCATTGCTTTTACCTTCTCCGATAAGAAAAACTTCCGCAAAGGATCCTGATGCAAATGTATTTCGGTTGTCGAATTCGATATACATCGGAATATAACCGGTTGTAGCCGCAATATTGCCCGATGAAATGACTTTGCCGTTCAATTCGTTCAGAGATACGGCTTCATCTGAATACGCTGTTTTTACATTGGCGGTTTTAATTGAATTCAAATCTTTGAAATACTTCTCCGGAAGATCGGCTCGCAGCATTAATTTTGAATTTTTGTTTACAATTGCTATCGGACTGCCAGCATTGACATATTCTCCGTCTTTTACAAGCAGAGAAACGACAACGCCTGAAATCCCGGAAGTTCCGCTGATGTTTTTGCTTGATGTCGGACGATATGCAAGTTCCGCTTTTTCGAAAGCATCTTTCGCTGCGTTATATTCACGCTCGGTAACAATCTTTTCTTTAAACAAAGGTGTAAGACGTTCCAGTTCACGTTTTGCAGTATTGTAGCTAATGCGTGCATTTTCGTTGCTGTCACCGCCGACAATTTTTTCTCCCGAAATAGAGCAGATATATTGTCCGGCCTTAACCTGTACACCTTCCGATACGTTGGAACTGAATTTTACATTTCCGGAAGACGGAGCAGAAACGGTAAATGATTCACCTTGGGCCGGAAGAATTTCTCCCGATACTTTAATTACTTTATAAAATTCGGACGGTGTGACGGTTTTACATTTTACTCCGAATTTTTGAGCTTTTTCTACGGACAACACCGATGCTCCGGAGTGGGAATGACCATGTTCATTTTCATCGTGATGAGCTTCTTCGGATGTTTCGTTGTGATGTTCCGAAGCCGATTGAGAACTGCAGCTGACCATAAGTGCTGCAGATATCATAAAAAACAGATATTTGAAGTTCATAACATTTTAATTGTTTATATAATGAATTTGAGACAGTTACATATTTCAGACTGTCTTGATAATCAATATTAAAAAAAAGATGTTATGCTACGGGAGGTGCGCGAAAGCCCCGGTATTTGATATACGGGGGGACTTTATGAGGTATTAAATAAGTATCCTCAAGATGAGTGCAACATTGCACCGATGTATTTGTATCAACCTCTTCAACAGGGTTAAAGAAAATAACCGGAAGTTCTAAATAATGTTTTAATGAAAATTCTTTGTTTAGAATCGGAATCCCCAGTTTTGCGCTGCAATCACTGTCTGAATTTTCTCCTTGATTGTGCTCCTGATGATGGTGTTCACATACATAGTCATCTCCGGAGCCGGAAGACATGTTGTGAATATGGGGTTTGATGGAATTCGCATCAAGAACAAGCAGATGTATATTTCCGTCGGCATCGTGAAAATGATACTGAACGACGCTTGTCAGGATGATAAGCACCGATATAAATAGGGCAAATATGTACTTTGTTCTATTCATTTTTACAAAAATAATTCAAAATAATTAGTTATCTATAATATTTTAAAGATTATTAGAGATTATGGTCTCTGTTAAAATGGAGATACCCTGTGTTAAATAGGAAATAACGAACAAAAATGCATGCGAATAAATTTTAAAAATTATAATTTAATCAGAATAACAGAACTTGTATTATCCTATTTAGAATATATTATAGTACACTTGTAAAACGAATGGATTGCTTAATTTAATTTAACTTAAAATAAATATAACGGCTAATTGTGTGGAGATTATGAACAATAAAAGACTGCTAATTTTGGGTATATTTGTATAGAAGATGAAATATAGTGTAAAATGAGTATTGAGTGAATTTTATTATGGTGAATATGTATAATTCATATTATCGTATTTTAACGGCTTTTCTGATAACACTGCTGTTTTTTCCGTGTAGCGCATTTGAAGTATCGGAATTTAAGGGAAAGGTGGATACTTTATCTATTGAGTATCATCCGTTGACTCTTTTAGAATCTTCCGTTAAAAAAGATATGCATGAATTGTTGATGACTAAAGATTTTAAGTTGAAAAACAGAAAAGGAACTCTGAATATTTACGGCCAACCTTATTCAATATCTGCTAATTATCCGAATTATACTAATTTGGGTGTCAATACCGGAGTTTTGTTCGGTGCCGGATTTGTGGCATTGGGAGTCTTGAATATGCTTCCGGACGGTACTACAGCATGGAATAAGGGCGAGATTCTAAAAACTGCATTTTTCAAACGGTGGGGGAATAATGTTATAGCCGGACCCATTTGGGATGATGACAATGCCGTATTTAACTATGTGTTGCATCCGTATGGTGGAGCTGCATATTATATGAGTGCCAGAAGTCAGGGATTTAACTTATGGTATTCTGCATTATATTCTCTGGGGATTTCTACAATATTTTGGGAGTATGGCATTGAGGCATTTATGGAAATTCCGTCTATACAGGATTTGATTATTACACCGATTGCAGGAACATTGATAGGAGAGTGCTTCTATCTGGCAAAGAGATACATTGTAAATAATGATTATAAGTTGTTAGGTTCTAGATTCCTTGGGGGACTTGTTGCATTTCTCGTAGATCCGGTAAATGAGGTAATCGGTTTGTTCCGAGGTAATCCGTGCAGAATTTCACCCTCAATAGGAAATGAAATTGCATTCAATTGTGTGCCGACCTTGAATACGGTTAACGGACAGGTTAATTTCGGGTTGAGTTTGAATCTGGTATTTTGATATAAAAGAACAGGCTGCTGATTGATATATTATCAGCAGCCTGTTTTAGTTGTCTGGAAAAATTATTCTTCATTGTCTAAAAGATTGTCGTCATCAAAATCCTCAAAGTCCATTGTGAAATCATCATACATGGATTCTGTGAATTCGGCAAGTGCACGACCGTCTTTTTTTGTAGGTCGTCCGAGACCTTTCTGCCGATTTACAAAACCGCTGATGCGGGACATTTCAAGAAGGTCGTACTGACTTTTAGGTGTAAGATTTTTTAGAAAATCCGGAACCAATTTTGCTCCCATACGATTTTCCGACAGGGCCAGAACTTCAAACGTGTAGGTTATCGGCGGTTTCCTTACATTTAAAACATCTCCGACTTTGATGGACCTTGACGGTTTTACAGCAACATCACTGATGAAAACACGTCCTTTTTTACATGCTTCCGTAGCGATGGAGCGGGTTTTGAAAACTCGTGTCGCCCATAACCATTTATCAATACGAACTTCTCCTTTTTTCATGTTTATTTTTTATTGTAATGTGTCATTGTAAATGACAATCCGGCCAAACAATAGGATTTGATGGCTTCTATAGCTATATCAATACGTTCCGGCATTAGTATTTGCTGGTCCGGAGTAAATATTCCCAATACGTATTCAACCTGCATTCCTCTCGGAAAATCATTTCCGATACCGAAGCGCAGTCTTGCGTATTCCTGAGTTCCGATTTTAGCTGCAATATCTTTTAGTCCGTTGTGACCGGCATCACTTCCTTTTCCTTTCAGTCGAATAGCTCCGAAAGGTAGGGCAAGGTCATCTACAATTATAAGTATATGATCCAACGGAATATTCTCTTTTTTCATCCAGTATAAAACGGCATCGCCGCTAAGATTCATATATGTGGATGGTTTCAAAAGAGTCAACATTTTGTTTTTTACACGCATAGTTGCCACATCTCCGTAACGCTGTGTGGTAAAAACAATATTGGATGCCTCAGCTAAGGCATCCAATATTTTAAATCCAATATTATGGCGGGTATTACGGTATTCGTTTCCGATGTTCCCCAATCCAACTATAAGATATTTCATTTAGTTCAGTTACTGTTATTAACCTTTAGCTTGAGCGCCGCGAGCTGCACGAGTTAATTGAACAGCACATACAACTGCGTTCTTAGCGTTAACAAGTTCCAACCCTTCAAAGTGAAGATCTCCAACCTGGATTGTTTTGCCCAATTCAAGATTGTCAACGTTGACAACAACTTTTTCTGGAATGTTAGAGTAGATAGCTTTAACTTTAAGTTTCTTCATAGAAAGGCTCAATTTACCACCAGCTTTAACACCAGCTGCGTGACCTTCAAGTCTAACTGGAACTTCCATCACAACAGGTTTTTTGTCTGTTACTTCAAGAAAGTCAATGTGAAGAACTGTATCGTTTACCGGTTGGAACTGTAGGTCTTTAAGAACTGCTTTTTTAGTTTCGCCGTTAACTGTCATGTCAATTTCAAATACGTCCGGAGAGTAGATAAGTTTGCGAACATCTTCGTTTTTAACAACGATATCAGTTACGATAACACCTTTTTTGCCGTCTTTGCTAAGTTCAATTAGTTTCTGACCTGCTTTAAGTTCGCCTTCAAAAGGGAGGTTAACTACTTCGCCACCGTTGATAATTGCGGGGATTTTGCCTTCTGCACGAAGGGCTTTAGTTGCTTTCTTGCCAAGATCTGTTCTTGGTTCAGCTGTCAATTGAAATTTTTTCATTTTAATAAAAATTTGTGTTACTCAAAATTAAGTTTTTGCTCCCTAATTTCCCATCACACGGAATTGTTTAAAAAGCGATGCAAAAGTACTTATTATTATGAGATTATGCAAATTTATCGGTGACAAATGTTTTTGAAATTACAATATTCACAGTTGTCTGTATTGTAAGTTTGGTAAAAAGGAATATTCTTGTCAAGAAGTTCCGATAATTTGTCTTTTAATCCTCGGTTGAACGTATCATTAATATCATGCTCTTCAATATCATTAATTTCCTCCTTTTTATACTGCACCATGAATTTACGGTTCTTTTTTATGTCGTAAATAACCGGTTTCAAAGTCCCGCAATTAGGATGCAAATGTTTATAGAAATTGCAGTACATATATATTTGGCGAAGAGCCTTTTTTTTGTTGTTTTTCTCCGAGAACAAATCTGTATCGCTAAATGAGACTTCATCACTGCCGGTTTTATAATCGACAATACGCATTGTTGAAGTATCATTTCTCACCTTGTCAATACGGTCAATAATTTGGGCGAAATTGATGGAAATTCCGTCTCCCAAATCCCATGTATCCTTTTCTGTCTGTTCAAGTTGGATAATCTGGATAGGACAGTAACCTTTGTCATGTTCCAGAATGATTTGAATATACTTCTCAACAATGCTGTATATCAACAGAGTATTGCCTTCAAGTTTGTCTTCGCATTTTTCTCCTTTGTTGAAAATGTGCTCGTTAATGGCATGAACAATATGTTTGGACACATTTAATTCAAACTTGTTGATGAATGATTCAATAGTTGTTTCATCGATAGTCTGCTGTGCATACAGATTTTGCATTACCTGATGCACGATTTTACCCATTGTCGCACTGTCAACAAAGTCTGACATTTCGTCGTCTACCTGAATCTTTTCGATTTTGTTCAGATAGAAGGAGAACGGACATTTTACATATTCATTTATTGAAGATGCCGACAAATAGCGTTTGTCTTCATCCGAAGCATCTGAAGAGAATCGTTTTATTTCAGCATAAATTCTGTCATCCTTTTTTATCGTAATTTCCGGACTCTTTTGAATCTTAATGGTATATGTACCGTTTTGGAAATCCAATTCTTTGATTCTATCCTTATACAAATATCTCAGCTGATAAATATATCTAGACGGTTCTCCGGATCCAATTCCAGATGTTCTAGAGTCATATACAAGGTATGCATTTTTTGCGCGGCTCAGCATACGGTAGAAATAATAGGTGTATATTGATTCCTGATATTCTGTGGTTGCCAGTCCGTGCCCTTTACGCAGATTATTGGGTATAAATGATTTGGAAAAATGTTTTCTTGGGAACATTTTTTCATTCATAGACAAAATAATGATATTGTCGAAATCCAGACATCGGGTTTCCAATACACCCATAATCTGAAGACCTGACAAAGGTTCTCCTTGAAATGTAATGGTTGAGGATGCCAAAGTTCGTTCTATCAGGTACATAAATGATTTTCCCTTCAAATTATAATTGTAATCGCTGATTATATCCTCCAGTTGATTCAGGGATACTTTGTATTGATTGAAGATATTGTATTCAAGTTCTTCTTCGCCATTTTCAAGCGGTTGGGACAATACGTTGATAACATTGCTGAAATATGTAAATACTTCATCGCGATTATCAAGTTTTTCTATCGGCTTGAATATGCAGGACAATTCTTTGAATATTGAAAACTGTTCTTCTTTGACCGTAAACAGATTTTTGTTTTCAATTTCATCAAGGAATTTCCCGATATCGGCAGGAAAATATTTCTGGATATACGGGTGTGTCAAAATATTCCTGATGTCTTCATGGAAGAAAGCCCATCCGTCAGATTCTTTTCGGGCACGGTTTTGCAGCATTGAAATGGTTTTCATCAATGTTGAAACTGATGTAAATTTCATCGGATATCCCATAGTGATATTCACTTTGCTGAAATCTTCCCGAATAGAAGACAGGACAGGGATAAAGAGATTCTCATCCGGCAATACAATTGCGGTATCAATCGCGTTATCCTTGTTTTTTATTGCATTCTTTTGGAGTAAGTCTTCAAGAATTGTATTGATATGCTTTGCCTGACCTGTATTAGACGGTATGGAAATTATATTGATATCCGGAGTCTCTTCAGAATCGGACTGGTTGATATCCAGTCTGGATTTGAATTCAGATTTGTATCGGGACACAAACATTGCGCCTTTATTTCCCTTGTCAAAAAACTTGCTGTTGAAATCCCAGTAAAAATCTGCAATATTTTTCTTGTCCAGCAACTTGAATATAGCATACTCGGATTTGGACAGCATGCTGAATCCTACGAATATATATTTTTTGTAAGGCATTTTCTCCGGTTCTGTATATTTGAGACATTCAACGGTCTCTTTGTAAAGCATTCCGGAATATGCTTTGTTTTCAGTCTTTAACCGTTCAGTAAAACGGCGGTATAACGGCCGTAAAATCTCCCAGAATTTAATGAATTTGGATTTCAGACCGGATTCATCAGGATTATTGATATGCTGCCAGAATTCTTCTTTCGAATTTTGGTAATAATCTGTATTTAGATTAAAATATTTCAGCAACAGTTCGGACAGTTTTTCATCAACATAGTTAGATTTGATGTTGTTTAAATCTTTGACGTTTTCAAAAACATTCTCGGCATTGGCCAGATATTTGTCAACATCGTTAAAGTCTGATAATATCATGTCGCCCCAGAAGATAAACTGGTCAAATGATGCGATTGCATTTTCTGCGGCATCATGGTCTGACACGGAATCGTAGATACAATTCCGGTATTCGTCGTATAGCATAAACAACAATTCAATTCTGTCTGCCTCAATCTTATTGGTAATATCACAAGTAAAATCGCTGATTGTAGTGATATGAGGCATTAAAATACTCCTGTTTGTTATTTCTGACAAGTGTTTTTTGAAAAACAAACCGCTTCTTCTATTCGGAAAAATAAAACAGAAGTTTGACAATCCTTCAGGATTGGCGTCTTTGACAAAAGCAGACGCTAAAGATTTTAAGAAAGATTCCATAATGTGTGTCTTTTGAGTATTTTTTATTTTCGTATTATTTTAGTGATTTTTAAAGCCATGTCAAACAGCACGATTTTAGAATTGGCATTTCCCTGAATGTCTGTTTCTGCCAGATTGAATTCCTTAATCATGTCTTCGACATTGCGTTCGTTGATAAAAGGAGAGAACTTCCTGCTGAACGTCTCTTCTTCTTTAGTCATATATATCAAGCTGGGATTCGACAAATTATAAATATAATTTTCCCGAACCATCCTTGCACAATATTGTAAGAATCGTTTTTCTTTTTCACGTTTGTAATCACAAATTGTTTCTGACCAGCGTTTAAGTCCGGTAATATCTCTTTGGTATGCCAGACGCATTATAGAAACAAACTGCTCAAAGAAATGTTTGGTTTCGCTGTCCAATGATATAGTATTCAGTGCGTTCAACATACTACCGTCTGCTGCAGCTCCGATTGCAAGAGCTTCCTGGCTTTCGATATTGAATTTGTTTGTCAAATACAGCGCAATATCATTCGTTGACAACCGTTTTGCTTCAATTCTTTGCGTCCTTGAAAAAATAGTCGGCAAAATAGCTTTCGGATTATCACTTACAAAGATGAGGATAGTGTCTTCAAACGGTTCTTCTATAATTTTAAGAAGTTTGTTGGCGCACTCTTCACTCATTTTTTCCGGCAACCACATTATAAGTATTTTGTACTTTGAAGAATATGAGGACAAATTTAGCTTATGAATGATGGAATCACTTTCAACTGCGTATATTTGAGGCTGTTTGTTGTCTGCTTTAGTCTCTTTTTGCCAGGCTTCATAACTTTCGTAATCATTTTTCTCCAGAAAATGCTTCCACTCCTGGATATAATCGGCACTTGTCCCTTTTGCCGGAATCGGATATGAAAAGAATATGTCCGGATGATTGAATGTCTGGTGTTGAATACAACTCGGGCACATACCGCATGAATCTCCGTTTGTTTTATGCTCACAATGGATGTATTGTGCTGCTGCTCGAGCTATAGCCATTTTCCCGATTCCGGGTTCTCCGTGCAGAAGGATTGCGTGGGGAATCCTATTGTTGTCAACGAGTGCTTTGATTCGTTGTTTTATGTATTCGTGTCCTGTAATATCGCTGAATTTCATAATTTAGAAAATGTTTTGTGCTACTTTAATTACGCTTGCGGTAGCATTTAAAGAATAGAAGTGGATATTTTTTGTCCCGTTTGAAATCAAGTCTTTTACCTGATTTGTACACCATTCAACTCCCACAATTTTTGCCTCATAATCGTTTTTGCATTTGCTTAGTTCATAAGCCAAATCTGTCGGGATATCCACGTGGAATACTTTCGGTAGGATGGTCAACTGTCCAGTAGTCGTAATCGGCTTGATTCCCGGTATAATCGGGACATTGATACCTGCATTACGGCAGCGTTCAACAAATGAGTAATATTTTTCGTTGTCAAAAAACATTTGAGTGACAATATATTCTGCACCCTTGTGAATTTTGTTTTTCAACCACATGATATCCATGTCAATATTTGGAGCTTCATCATGTTTTTCCGGATAGCCAGCTACACCGAACGAGAATTTGTTGTCTGAAATAATATCCATTCTAGTTCCGTCAATAAACAGACCGTTATTAAATTCATTAATTTGGTCAATCAATTCTGATGCGTGCGCATGACCGTTAGCGTTCGGGATAAAACGGTTTTCATGTTTGGCTTTGTCTCCGCGCAGAATCAAAAGATTGGAAATCCCTAAAAAATTTAAGTCAATCAGAGCATATTCGGTTTCCAGTTTGGAAAATCCGCTGCAAATTAAATGTGGGACAGCAGGGATATCAAACCGTTGTTGTATTGCTGCAGCTACGGCTACTGTTCCTGGACGACTTCTTTCAGTTACACGTTGATATAATCCGTCATTTGTACTTTTATAGATGAGTTCACTTCTGTGTGTCGTGATATTTACATACAACGGATTAAATTCCATCAAGAAGTTTATATTGTTGAATATCTGATCAATACTCTTACCTTTTAGAGGAGGCAAAATTTCAAAAGAAAATGCCGGTCGGGTTAAATTCTGGATAATTTCTGTTATTCTCATTCGTGAGGTGCTTAATTGTTAACAAAGATAGTAAAAAATGTCAGAAAAATGTTATCTTTGCAAAATTGGGAAAAATGATGAAAGTTTGTTAATTAAAAAATTAATTATTAATATGAAACCAACATTATTTGTTTTGGCTGCTGGAATGGGCAGTAGATACGGAGGCCTTAAACAATTAGATAGTATCGGTCCTTCTGGAGAAACAATTATGGATTATTCTATATATGATGCTGTACGAAGCGGTTTTGGTAAAGTTGTTTTTGTAATCAGACATGATTTTGAAGAAGATTTCAGAACAAAAGTCTTGTCGAAATACAAAAGATATATTCCTGTTGAAGTTGTATTTCAGGAGATAACAAATTTACCTGAAGGGTTTAACCCAAATCCTGAAAGAAAGAAACCGTGGGGTACAAACCATGCGGTTCTTATGGGACAAGATGTAATCAATGAACCGTTTGCAGTAATTAATGCGGATGATTTCTATGGCTATGATAGTTTTAAAACTTTGGCAGACGCTTTGATAGAACGCAATTTAAAAATCGGGGAATATTGTATGGTCGGTTTTCATGTTGGAAATACTTTGTCGGAAAGTGGAGAGGTATCTCGTGGCGTTTGCAAAATGTCAGAAGAAGGTTTGCTGACTACTGTGACTGAAAGACATCACATTCAGAGAAGAAACGGTTCTGTGTCATATATTGTTGATGATAAAACCGTATATATTGAAGATGAGACGTTGGTATCCATGAATATGTGGGGTTTCACTCCTGATTATTTTGATTATTCCAAGAAATCATTCGTGAAATTCCTTGAAGAAAATTCAGATACACTGACTGCTGAATTCTATATTCCGTCAATGGTTAATGAATTGATAAATACAAAAAGAGCAAAAGTCAAAGTATATGGAACAACATCCTCATGGTTTGGTGTTACTTATGTGGATGACAAGGCTTATGTTGTAAATAAAATCAAAGAATTGGTTGAAACTGGAGAATATCCTGAAAAACTGTTTTAATAGAGATGAAAGGTAAAATTTTAGTAACCGGAGGAACCGGATATATAGGTTCTCATACTGTCGTAGAACTACAAAATGCAGGATACGAAGTCGTTGTTGTTGACAATTTGTCAAACAGTAATAAATCCGTACTTAACGGTATAGAAAAAATCTCAGGGATTCGTCCTGTTTTTGTCGAAGCAGATTGTACTGATGAGAAAGCATTGAGAAATCTTTTTGAGACTCATGTTGGTATCAAAGGTATCATCAATTTTGCGGCAAGCAAGGCCGTAGGTGAATCAATAGAAAAACCGTTACTTTATTACCGCAATAACCTTAATACATTAATGAATTTATTGGATTTAATGCCTGAATTCGGTGTTAATGGAATTGTATTCTCATCTTCATGTACAGTTTACGGGGAACCGGATGAAAATCCTGTTACAGAAAAGACTCCTATCAAAACAGCAACGTCTCCATACGGAAATACAAAACAGATTTCAGAAGAAATCATTACAGATTTTGTCCGCTCAGGTGTTAATATAAAAAGTATTATTCTGAGATATTTTAATCCGGTCGGTGCGCATCCATCTGCTGAAATTGGGGAGTTGCCGAACGGTGTGCCTCAGAACCTTGTCCCTTATCTGACACAAACAGCAATCGGCGTCAGAAAAGAATTAAGCGTATTCGGTAATGATTACGAAACTCCTGACGGTTCTTGTATCCGAGACTTTATCAATGTTGTAGACCTTGCAAAGGCTCACGTTGTTGCGATGGAAAGAATGCTTGAGGACAAGAGCGATGAAAAGATTGAAACATTCAACCTTGGAACCGGTGTCGGAGTTTCTGTTCTGGAACTAATCAATACATTTGTAAAAGCTACAGGTGTAGAAGTTCCGCATAAGATTGTTGCCCGCAGAGCCGGTGATATTGAAAAAGTATGGGCTAATCCGGAAAAAGCAAACAATATTTTGGGTTGGGCTGCAAAAACTCCGCTTGAAGAAACTATGCTTTCGGCATGGAACTGGCAAAAAAAACTTAGAGAAAAAGGTATTATGTAAATATAATACCTTTTAGATATTTGAAAGGTTGCTTCATTGAGGCAGCCTTTTTTATTTTTATCAGAATTGTTTTGATTAATTAAATCAAATAAAGGTCAGGTTGTTGCGTTTGCGTTGTATAATCATTAACTTTGTTTTTTTAATAAAGTTCGCATTTATGAAAATTTTGAACAAAATATTTTTAAGTATATTTTTAACACTTGGCCTTTGTGCAAGAGTTGGAGCATCGGTCACATTTACAGGTTCAGCAAAGAAAATAATACAGGAAACACCTGCGAATTCAACCGGGTTGGATGCCGTGTATGTATGTTGGGGTGTCAGTGGCATATCCGCTTCATATAACAGTACATCCGGGAATCAAGTCAAATGGATGCGGTTCAGTTCACTTGGCGGCGGGTTTGCTGAAGACGTGAAAAATATAGTTATAGAGGGCTCTACTTCAACATTGCCACAGATAGAGGCAAATATGGGATATATTATTGAAGATGGTACCGACCGTGAATATTTCTGGATTGTTGATTATCTGACTGCTCCGCTGGTTTTGTCCGGAATCTCATTCAACCCTGAAGAAGAATGCGGTACAATGACCATAAATGTTCAGGGTTCGGGAGATGAACTGGAATATTATACAATAAATGGACAGATCAAACATTTGAACCGAGAGATTGAATTACATTACAACACATTGGAATGGAATGAAGAGGGTAAGGTTTACCAGTCTTCCGAGGTCATCAACAATGTGGAGAATTTCAAATCAAGCATAGCACTTCAAGCACCGTTGTGCAATACGGTATTTTCATTGAAGGGAGACAAGTTTTTGCGGGAATGGGGCGAAGAGGTTTTTGTGGAAAGTGATTTGTTTAATACATCTGCAGTTGAAGTTAAGGGATACGCTACACAAACCAACAAGCTGGAAACTGAAGAAGGCAATGAACTTGGCGGCTCGGCTCCTGCGATTGTGAATTTTGAAGGATATTGTACAGATGCCGTTGTTTTTAAAGAGTGGCAGATTGCAAAGGATCAGAATTTTGAAGATATTTTATACCGATTCAATGAAGAAAACATTGAGTATACATTTAATGAAGCCGGTGCATTTTATGTTCGTTTCTATGGGGCGAATGCTTCCGGTGGCTGCGATTCTTTCAGTGATGTTTTCTCTATCAATATTGAAGAATCAAAACTTGAATGCCCGAATGCCTTTTCTCCGAAATCAGATGTGGAAAGTTCACGTATCTGGCGGGTTAAATACAAATCTCTTGTAGAATTCAAGTGTCATATTTTTAATCGTTACGGAATGGAGGTATTTACCTATTCAGACCCGGCTCAGGGCTGGGATGGCAAGCATAACGGCAAATATGTAAAACCGGGAGTATATTTCTATGTCATAGAAGCAGTCGGTGCAGACGGTAAGGAGTACAAGCGAAAAGGAGATATAAATATTATCAATTTGAAACAATAGAATTTTAATGAAATATAATTTCAAGACAGGAAAATTAATCAAAATAAACCTGATAAGTCTTTTTATAGTCTGTATAGCCGGTTTTAGTTGCACCGGACAAAGTATAAAATCTGAAGCTCAGGGATTCCTCAGCGTGACCAATCCGAAAATTCCGTCAAAAATGAATTTTGCGGGAAAATCGGTATCTTTGGACAGAATAGATATGTTCGAATGTCTGGACAGGGAATTGACTTCTTTATTATACAGTCATGGAAATACGTTGCTGACAATCAAAAGGGCGAATCGATATTATCCTCTGATTGTTCCCATATTGGAAAAATACAATATTCCTTCAGATTTCTTTTATCTGGCAGCAGTGGAAAGCTGTTTCAATTTAAGAGCATATTCTCCAGCAAAGGCTGCCGGTATATGGCAATTTATTCCTGTAACTGCCAAAGAATACGGTTTGGAAGTGGGTGTGGAAGTGGACGAGCGGTATGACCCTGAAAAGGCAACCGAGGCGGCATGTCTGTATTTCAAAAAGGCATATGTCAAATACGGAGACTGGTCGTCTGTGATGGCTTCGTATAATGGAGGAATGGGGCGTATTTCCAAAGAGCTGGACAGACAAAGATGTACTACATTTTTTAATCTGTATTTGAATGAAGAAACAACACGTTACGTTTACCGTATTATGGCGATGAAAGTTATTCTTGAAAATTACGATGATTTTGGTTTTTCCGTTTCTTCGGAACAGATGTACCAACCTGTAAAATATAAAGAGGTGGAAGTCTCAGGTACTGTTGAAAATTGGGCTGATTGGGGTGGCCGTTACGGTGTGACATACGCTCAACTGCGCGAGTTGAATCCGTGGATTAGAAGAATAACGCTGACAAACAAAAGCGGTAAAACATATAAGGTAAAAGTTCCGTTGAAAGAGGACTTGTACAGAAGTAAAAGAAATTTTAAAACATATAATATAGAATCACTGGCAGATTAATATGGATTATAATGTAAATGCCGAAGATGATGAGATTGCGGTATACGGTGCAAGGGTTCATAATTTGAAAAATATAGATGTCAAGATTCCTCACAACAAACTTGCGGTTATAACCGGATTAAGCGGCAGCGGGAAATCGTCTCTTGCATTTGATACAATTTTTGCCGAGGGGCAAAGGCGTTATATAGAAACATTTTCGGCTTATGCGCGGAATTTGCTCGGCAATCTGGAGCGGCCGGATGTTGATAAAATAACAGGGTTAAGTCCTGTTATTGCTATTGAGCAGAAAACGGTTAACAAGAATCCGCGAAGTACAATCGGAACGACTACGGAAATTTATGACTTCTTCCGATTGCTATACGCCAGAATCGGTGAGGCATATTCCTATGAATCGGGAGAGAAGATGGTAAAATACTCTACCGAGAAAATTCTGCATCTTATCCTAGATAAATATAATGGCAAAAAAATATATATTTTGGCTCCCCTTGTCAAAAACAGAAAAGGTCATTACAAGGATCTTTTCGAACAGCTGAGGAAGAAGGGCTATCTGAATATTCGTATTGACGGAGAGATTCGGGAACTGACTTACGGGCTCAAGGTCGACCGTTACAAGAATCATGATATAGAACTTGTAATTGACAAATTAAAGGTTTCGGAGAAGGATGGACAGCGTTTGAAGGATACTGCAGAAACTGCGTTCAAGCAGGGGAACGGAATCCTTTTGATTGTTGATTATGAAACCGGAGAGACCGGCTATTACAGCAAATTGTTGATGGACCCCGTTACCGGTATTTCGTATCGTGAACCTGCGCCTCACAATTTTTCATTCAATTCGCCGCAGGGAGCATGCCGTAAATGCAAAGGTTTGGGATATGTGAATATTGTAGACCGTGAGAAAATAGTACCAAATGACAAACTTTCAATTTATGACGGTGCTATAATAGCGTTGGGTAAATTCAAAAACAATCTTGTCTTCGCACAATTGTTCTCAATTTGCGAGAAGTATGGCTGCACATTAAAAACGCCGTTTAAGGACTTGCCGGAGGAGGCATTGGATGATATCTTTAACGGAACGGAGGAACGTTTGAATTTGAAAAATTCAACTTTCTCCTATGATACATATGCCGGAAGCTATGATGGACTCGTCAAATATATCGAATTGCAGCAAACGGAAGATGCGTCAGCTAAAGCTCAGAAATGGGCAGGGCAGTTCTTCAGTACTGTGACATGCCCTGAATGTGGTGGCCAACGGTTAAACAAGGAGGCTCTTCATTTTCGTATTGACGGTAAAAATATTGCAGATCTGGCAAGAATGGATATTCAGGAGCTTTATGAATGGAGTTCTGTATTGCTGGATAAATTAACTCCGCAACAGCAAACAATAGCCCGGGAAATCCTGAAGGAGATTAACAACAGACTTAAATTCCTGCTGGATGTAGGATTGGATTATTTGTCGCTAAACAGGTCTTCCGGTTCTCTTTCTGGAGGAGAAAGCCAACGAATCAGACTGGCGACACAAATCGGGTCTCAGCTTGTAAATGTGTTGTATATTCTGGATGAACCGAGTATTGGACTTCATCAACGGGATAATAGAAAACTGATAGAATCTTTAAAGAAATTGAGAGATTCTGATAATTCGGTTATCGTTGTCGAGCATGACAAGGAGATTATGCTTGAGTCCGATTATATAGTAGACATGGGTCCGGCAGCAGGACGAAAGGGAGGTGAAGTGGTGTTTGCCGGAACTCCATCGGAGATGTTGAAGATAAATACTGTGACTGCTGAATATTTGAACGGTATCCGAAAAATTGAGATTCCGAAAGTCAGACGAAAGGGTAACGGCAAGTATATCAGTCTGAAAAACTGTACCGGAAACAACTTGAAAAATGTAAGTATAGATATACCGTTAGGCGTATTTTTATGCGTATCGGGTGTGTCTGGTAGTGGCAAGTCAAGTTTGATAAACGGAACACTTCAACCGATTCTAAGCAGACATTTTTATCATTCTCTTAAGAATCCATTACCTTACGGTAAGATTGAAGGTATTGAAAATATTGACAAAGTAATTACAGTAGATCAGTCCCCTTTGGGACGCAATCCGCGCTCGAATCCGGCAACTTATACAGAAGTCTTTACAGATATCAGAAACTTGTTTGTAAGCCTTCCTGAGTCAAAAATAAGGGGATATAAGCCGGGACGTTTTTCTTTTAATGTGTCAGGCGGAAGATGTGAGGCTTGCAAGGGTAACGGATACAAGACAATTGAAATGAATTTCCTTCCGGATGTTATGATCCCGTGTCCTGAATGCGGAGCCAAAAGATACAACAGAGAGACTCTGGAAGTGCGTTTTAAGGGCAAATCAATAGCAGATGTACTGGATATGACAATTAACAGGGCTGTAGAGTTTTTTGAGAATATTCCATCCATCCTTCATAAAATAAAGGTGCTGCAGGATGTTGGCCTGGGTTATATCAAACTTGGACAACCGTCCAGTACATTATCGGGTGGAGAATGTCAGCGTGTCAAACTGGCCACCGAACTGGCTAAAAAGGATACCGGGAGAACTTTGTTTATATTAGACGAACCTACAACGGGATTGCATTTTGAAGATATCAAAGTTTTATTGTCTGTTTTAAACAGATTGGTGGATAAGGGAAATTCCGTTATTGTAATTGAACACAATCTTGATGTTATCAAGTGTGCGGATTATATAATTGATATGGGACCTGAGGGAGGACGAAATGGGGGACAAGTTATGGGATGCGGAACTCCGAAAGATTTGGTTATAGTTAAAGAATCAAGAACGGCTCCGTTTTTGAAAGAAGAATTATAAATAGAATTTATTTTATGGGAAACGAGGGTGTGTCAAATCACCCTCTTTAAAACAAAAGATTACTATATAGTTTAACTTTTATAAGAAGTAGCTATATGGTGATTTTTATTTGTTTATTATTGCTGTCCGATAAAACTTTTTTGTTTCTTACCCGTTGGCGGAATTAAATTAGCGCATATTTAACTCTGCCAATGGGTTTGTT
>SAMEA104404097__coassemble_1004_pt1 | contig 25091 bp, 18 predicted proteins | sample SAMEA104404097__metabat2_high_PE_098 | metagenome-assembled genome bin SAMEA104404097 (sample SAMEA104404097) | Balaenoptera acutorostrata | reverse complement strand
TGTATTTCAATTATTTCAAAGACCTATTAGCCAACTTTTATTGGACAGCAATGAATTTATTTATAAAATAATACATAATAGACCAATATATCTTACATTTCGTAAAAAAAACTTATTTTTACTTGTATCTCGCTTCTCTATTAGACAAATCCTTAGAGTCAAAGGAACCAAGGTTCATAACATGATAAAGATCCTATATAGGCAAACAAAGAGCCCGGCAAATGCCGGACTCTCCACCAATAAATCTTATACTTAAATATCGGGGGATTTTCCCCTGATTTCTGTTACTGCATCGGAGGCAGCTGTGCACCGTAGCCTTGCTCTGCGCTGAAGAATTTCAATGCTTTGTCGAAGTTGTAACGGTTACCGAACATGGTTACACGGGTGGTCATTGTGCCGCGTTTGTTCAATCCGTGGGCTTCACGATACAGATTGGCTGCGGAATTGGCATCATAACTTTCTGTTGTGATGATTTCAAGAGATGCGTACCCTTTCAGATATGCCGGGTCGATAACATCCTTGAAACTGCTTGTTTCCGGAATTTCACGGTTGTTTTCATACTGTTTCAACATTTCCACTTCGTCGAAGCGTTTGCCCGGAACATACAGCCACTTGCCGCCGCTTGTACCTGCCAAAACGATATCGCCCTTGTTCATGAAGAACAGGTTATCGTATGCTGAACAAACTTTGCGTTTGTCTTCCGGAAGATTGGAGTCATCCCATCCGCCGTCAAGAGCGCCGTAGTTGTTGCAGCCGAAAATATTGTGGTGTACCGTGTGGTCGCAGCCGTTGCGGAAACGGTAGCCGTAGCCCATGCTTTCCATCTCTTTGGTTGTCGGCCATGAAAACATCACGGTGTTGTGGTGGAAATCCACGTGAGCTTTGTGCGCACCTGTCTGCTGGTTCAAACCGCCGGTAATTTCACAGGATGCGTAAAGGTTGGAAACGAATACGTTGTTGTAAACTTCCCAGAATCCGCCCATATTGGTCATGATAATGCCGTTGAAAGATGCGTTAAGGAACATACAGTTGCGGATAATCAAACGGCCTGCCACTTTGCCGCCGATAAGGCGTACTGTTTTGTTCGGCGGGTTTCCTACCGGCATAACGCGACCGGTTTCACAACCTTCCGGGCATCCGAAACGCGGGTCTGTCGGGTCTGCCTTGCAATATTCGAGCATCAGACCGAGGTCAAGGAAAATACCGTCAATAACAATGGTTTCGCTCGGTTTCTTTGTAGCTTCAATCATCAAAGCACCTCTCGCAATGGTACCTGCCTGCTGTTTGCCCGGCTGGATACGGGTAACGTATTTCAACGGATCTCTTTCTGTGAAATCGTTGTTCCATCCGCCTTCAAGGCTTACATATTTGTCTTTGATTTCAATCCATCCGCGGTCAAGATTGCCCAGATAGTTGCCCTCCGCAATGCGGATAACGTCACCGTCGGCAGCACGACCGATAGCCTTCTGAACATCGCGCAACGGAGCATCCATTGTACCCTGACTGCGTGCAGAGCCTCGTTCGGCACTTACATAGAATACGTTGTTGTACTTCACTTCTCCGCCCTTCTTCGCAGTTCCGGCAGTTGTGCCTTGACCGGCATTTTGAGACACTTTTTCCACTTTGGCTTTGGACTTCTTCAGTTTGCCCTTCAGTTTGTTCATAAACTGCGCATCGGCTTCGGCAGAAGTTCCCATAATCAAAGCTGCGGCAAGCAGTACTCTGAATAAAACTTTTCCTGTTTTCATACTGATACTTTTTAAGATTAATACTGTTTCGTTTGAATTAACACGTTCATTTTTTCGGGACATAAAAATCCCGTTCGACTTCAAAAGACAGTCAAACCTGCTTGTATGTTGCGGGATTGCCGGACATTTGCACGGACGGATACGATTATTCCGCCAAAATACGGTTACAAATGCCGAATCAGGAATATTCAGGGATGGAAACAACTGCAATTTTGCGCTTTCAAAACCGAGCGCAACGGTATATTTCTTTCATGTAATCAACGTGTGTTGTTCCAACCGCTATTTCACTAATATCTTAATTAAAGTCTTTTATACAACAAACATAGGAATTTATTTGTACAAATCAAAATATCATACCCCTAAAATTCAGCGAAAAATGTAAAATTATTTTTACCTTTCAGCATGGTATTCTCGGGAATCCGCTCTATTGCAAACGTTCCGAAATTCTGCTAAATTTGTCATCAGAAACAATTAAAACGAACAAAGACTATGATACTGATTTACGGAATGGAGACCTGTCCGGACTGCACATATGTAAAGGACCAGGTGAAAGGAAACGACAATTACAAGGTAATTGATATCGGCGGACACGTACGCGATTTAAAGGCATTTTTGAAACTTCGTGACAACAATCCGGCATTTGACGGTGTCAAAAAAATCGGCATTGTCGGTATTCCATGTTTCGTGCTTGAAGACGGCACAGTTACCCTTGTTCCGGAAGAAGCCGGACTGAAATCACGCCCGGTTGCAGAAGGCTCAGCCTGCAGACTTGACGGCACCGGCTGCTAAATACCATTCATGGCGGAATTTTCTCAAATATTAGAGGACTGGTATGCGCAAAACGGTCGTTACGACTTGCCGTGGAGGCAGACTGACGATCCGTATCTGATTTGGATTTCGGAAATTATTTTGCAGCAAACCCGCGTTGCGCAGGGATATGACTATTATCAACGTTTTGCGGAGCGGTTTCCGGATGTCTTTTCGCTGGCAAATGCCGAGGAAGACGAGGTGCTGAAGATGTGGCAGGGTCTCGGCTACTACAGCCGTGCCCGCAATCTGCACTGCGCTGCAAAATCCGTTGCCGAAGCTGGGAAATTTCCCGAATCTTATGACGGAGTACGCCGTTTGAAAGGCATCGGCGACTATACCGCCGCCGCCATCTGTTCGTTCGCCTACCGTCAGCCGCACGCCGTTGTGGACGGCAACGTGTACCGCGTACTTTCCCGAATTTTCGGCATTGAAACGCCGATAGATTCAACCGAAGGCAAAAAGCAGTTTGCCGAACTGGCACATGAACTGTTAGACAAGAAAAATCCGCATATTTACAACTCCGCAATCATGGATTTCGGGGCATTGCAATGCGTTCCGAAGTCACCGGACTGCACCGTCTGCCCTTTTGCCAGACGTTGTTTGGCTCTGCAAAACAATACCGTTGTAGAACTGCCCATAAAGGCAAAGAAAACCGCCGTTACCAACCGCTATTTCGTGTATGTTTACATTGAAGATGGCAAAAATCTGCTGCTGTACCGCCGCGGTGCGGGTGATATCTGGCAGGGACTTTACGAGCCGTATTTGATTGAATTTCCGACACAGCCGGAAGACAACGAAGTGATTGAATGTATTATGCATATTACTGACGGCAAAGGCTGCGTCAAACTCGTTGCCAAAGGCAAAAAACACAACCTCACCCACCGCAAACTGTGGATAGACTGCTACCGTCTGACACTTGACACACTCCCCGAAATTGACGGATTTCTGAAAATTTCCAAATCCGCCCGCCACACCTGCGCCACCCCGAAAATCGTCGCCGATTTATTCAGACTCATCGACGGGGAATAGACAATACCATTTATCTCTTTACCGATAAATAATCAGAATTCTATTTCTGCCATATATCTTGACAAATACTCTCCCATTAATTATATTTGCACATGGTTTAAATCTTCTATAAACATGAAAGAATTGTTGAAAAATAAGGTTGCGGTTGTAACTGGAGGGACACGCGGCATCGGTTACGGAATTGTCAAACGATTCGTAGAAGAAGGAGCATCCGTAGTGTTGTGTGGATCGCGTGAAGAAACGGCAACGAAGGCTCTTGCCAAACTGCAATCGGAAATTCCGGATGCTAACGCCGACGCTATCTGGCCGGTTTTGACAGACAAAGATGCTGTCAGCAACGCTTTCAATCAGGTACATGCAAAATACGGCAAAATCGATATTCTGGTGAACAATGCGGGTATCGCCCAACGCACTCCGCTGCTTGACTATACCGAAAAGGAATACGAAGACGTGATGAATCTGAACGTAAAAGCGGTATTTGTTTGCGCCCAGGCGGCTGCTGCAATTATGAAAGAACAGGGCGGAGGGGTGATTATCAACACCAGTTCCGTTGTCAGCCTTTACGGCCAAACATCCGGATTTGGCTATCCGACTTCAAAATTCGCGGTTAACGGCATGACCAAATCATGGGCCCGCGAACTGGGAAAATATCATATCCGCGTCAACGCCGTTGCTCCAGGAGTCGTAAAAACCGATATGGTTGCGGCTCTTCCGAAAGAAATTATCCAGCCGATTATCGACAAAATTCCGATGGGACGCATGGCTGAAGCAGAAGACATTGCCAACGCATTCGTTTATCTCGCCAGCGATATGGCCGCATACGTTTCCGGAGAAATTCTTTCTGTAGATGGTGCTGTGGTTATCTGAAAAAGTTATTAACAATATATACAAAGGCTGCATTTTTGAAATGCAGCCTTTTTTATTTCCGTTTTTCACAAAATTGCGACACTAACAAATCCGAAACCTCTCTCTGATTCTATTTTTAATAAAAATTTGCAATGCAAGACTTAACAAGTCTTAACAAGGATAAAATTACTATCTTTTTGCAACAATAATTTGGACATTTGTTGTATTTTTGCGCCCAAAATATATGATTTCACTTATAAAATTTATTTTGAAAAGCCTGATTATTCCTTGTGAATAACCCTAATCACAAGTTGTCAACGTAAACGGACAACGGTTTATCTTTCAAAAATTCAGGGGGAAATCCCCCGCATTATTAATAAACTATCAATTATTTAATGAAACAATTACAAGTATTATTTGTGTGTTTGGCTGCGCTTGTTCTAACAGCGTGCAGCAATGAAGAAGTTCCGGGAACTTCAAAATCAGAACTGAACATTATTTCTACAATCAACCCTGTCAAGCGCTCTCCGCAGCTTGACGAAAACGGTGCCGGTCATTTCAACAACGGCGACAAAAACACTTTGTTCTTCCAGTCTAACGAAAACCAGCACTTGCTGACATTCTCATATACTTACGGCGAAAAATATTACTGGATGGATCTTGAACTTCCGAAAGATACCAAAGATTGTAAAATTTCTGCGTGCTATCCGGCTGTAACAACTGCAACTCCGGCAACTTTTGCATGGGACGTTGTTAAAGAAAAGAGCAACAGCGATTTGCTGGTTGCGGCTCCGGCTACTGCGAAAACAGATTCTTCTAATCCGGTAAGACTTACATTTACCCACGCTCTTCACAAACTTGCCGTTGAGTTGATTGCTGACGGTACAAGCATCACTCAGGACCAGCTTGCACAGGCAGAACTTTCCTGCAGCAACTTTATGCCGGTGGCTAATGTCAACCTGCTTGAAGGCAAGGCCGTTTCAGCTTCAGGTTCTCTTGCAAAACTTAACGCAACCGGTGCAAAATCAAACTTTATCGTTCCGGCTCAAGCTGTAGGCACAATGGAAATCAATCTAAAACTTGGTGACAGAACAGCATCTTACAAACTTTCGTCCTGCCAGGTTAGAAACCAGCCATTGGCAGAACTTTTGAGCGGTCAGTCATTCACTTTGAAAATTCGCATAAGCAAAAACTCATTCACAATTGTAGGTCAAGACATCTCCGGTTGGGGAAATCAAGGCGAATTTGAAGATTCAATCATTATCTGATTATCCACCGCATGAGAAAAAATCTGTTATTCTTTGCAGGTCTGGTGCTGCTGTCACTGTCGGCCTGTGTCGAAGAAGACATATTTTCCACCGATTCCGACTTTGTTGAAATCAACGCGGGTATTCTCCCGGCAACAGAGACACAGTCGCGTGCGGTAATCGATGCCGAGGGCAAGGGATATTTTACAGACAACGACATGATTCAGTTGTTTGTAACTCCCGAAAACTACAGCACCGGATATCCGTACAGTCTGACTATGAAAAACAACGACTGGACTCCGCGCCTGACCTGGGATCAGTTCAACGGACAAAAAGCATTTTTCTCCGCCTTTTATCCGTCACTGACCAATTCCGGTTACGGAAACTATACATGGTCGGTCGTTCCGGACCAGAGAAAAAACGGCGCTTACGAGCAGTCTGACTTGCTGATTGCCACCACAACTGCGGTCCGCAACCAGCCGGTACAACTGAATTTCAAGCACGTTATGAGCCGAATTTCCGTTACGCTGACCAGCGGTTCTACTTTTACCGCCGAGCAGCTGGAATCCGCAACTCTAAGTCTGTACGCTTTCAACAGGGTTAAAATCAATCCCGGCAACGGCGCTGTAGGCTCCGTCAGCGGCGGCAGTTCGCAGATATTCTTCAAACGCACCCAAGGCTCGACCTATCAGGCAATCATCTGCCCGCAGGATGTTTGGGACGAATGGAAAGACCAGGCTTGGATTACCATCAATATAGCCGGCAAACAACTGGTTTACAAAGCTCCCCGCGCATTGCAGGACGGCACTTCATTCAACTATCTTGAACCGGGCAAACAGGTGTCGTTCAAAATCAAACTTGACAAAGGCGTTGAGGAAGACTGGAGCAACAAAACCGTTTGGATGTACGGTATCAACAATCCTCCGCTTAGCGAATGGGGATATGCCTACACCTACCCTTACACAATTCTGGGCTTGAAATGGACTCCCGTCTACGGATGGTATGACTGCAACAAAATCGACCCGACTGCCGGTTCTGAACCGGATTCAAACATGTGTTGGGCGGCTGCTGCGGCAAACGTAATCTACTGGTGGCTGGACCAGAACAAAAAATATGTTGACGACTTCGGATACAACGGTCCGAGACTGTACAAAAACTCTATTGAAGCCGAAATCTTCGACCTGTACAAGAGATATTTTGAAAACGAGGGCAACAACCCGCCGTCAGCTGTAAACTGGTTCTTCACCGGACGTTTCGGCCCTGACATGATTCCGGGTGCAGGATTTTTCCAGAAAGTATTCGGTACGGCTCCGGTAGTCCGCGTGGCACATTTCGGCGGCAGCGTGAATCTGTCCGACGAGTTGAAGAAAGCATTCCGCGCAAAAGAAGGTATCGTAGGCAGTATCCAGATTGGTTCAGGTCTTCACGCCATCAACTTCTGGGGTGCAGATTTCGATGAAAACGGAGAAGCGTGCGCCATTTACATGACCGACAACAACGACCGTTTCCTTGACGAACAGCAGGAACAGTGTTCTCCGGAATTCGACCGCTGCCTGGTTCAGGCCGGACTTATCCGCAAAAAGATTATGAGAAAAGCGAACGGAACCTATATGGAAAGCAGTACACCGGGAAGCTATACCGTCTTGATTGACGAAATCACCCTGCTGGACTTGAAAACCGCAGAATGGGAAGACTACTTCAGACGCAATCCCGTAAAATAGACACTCAAATTCGACACAAATCCATATACAATCCACCCTTGCACTTCCTCCGGGGTGGATTTTTTATTTGTACAAGAATAATCGGGGGTTGGATGTTTCCATAAATTCATAGTAGTTATCAACAACAGCAGCATTGGAAAATACGGTGTTTTCGTGTTTTTCTACTCCGTATGCATCATGCTCGTGCCCAAACAGATGATAGTGCAGATGCAGTTTCATTACTCTTTCCAATAACTCAACATTCCCGTGATGATTTAATCCAGTTCCATAATCAGATAAATCACAATATCCAAATGGCGGTTGATGCGTAATTAAAACATCCGTTCCTTCCGGAATATTTTGGAAAAACTCCCCGAATTTTCCATCCATATAATCTTCCATAAACATCGGGATTCCATAGAAATTCACACCGTCAATACAACAGTTTGAATTACACAAATAATGCACATTATCCGGCAAACCTTCAATATTTATGGCTCCGTAAAGACAATCGTCATGGTTGCCCGCAATAAAAATTTTATGCTGATACGGTAAACCTATAAACCAGTTCATAAAATCAATAGCCTGCTCTTCCGAACCGGTTTCGGTAAAATCTCCGGAATGTACAATAACATCTGCCGGAGGCAATTTTTTCAACTTGTAATGCAATCCGTGAGTGTCCGACAAATGCAATATTTTCATTTTACACTAATTTTTAAATTCTTAAATTCATATTCACCCTCGTTAAAGACCTTGTATGAATTATCTTCAAAAATAGATTCAAAACAACTATCTTTATCCCGGTGAATCGGGATTATTCCGATTTCAGGTTTTACGGTTTCGCAAACGGTTCTTAATATATCGACATCAGCATGACCGCTGGTATGAAAACCGTCCTTTGATCCATCCATTATACGATTACCGAACAAATCTCGAATTTCAGTTACTTCCGCTACGGCATATTCACTACCTTTCTCGGCATATCCGTCCCACATTGAATATATCAACCAAGCCGGCTCGTCGGCATATACATCAAGCATTTCACAAATTTTTCGGAAACCGCTCATCCGTACCGGCATCAGGAATCCATCTTTCTTTAATTTTCTTTGGACTTTTTCTGCCTTAATATCCCCGATTTTGAATATTCTGTCAAATTTAAACAAATTCGATTTCATACCGGCATGTTCGGTAAAAATATCAAGTACATCTTTCTGATAACTGTCAGCGAGAAACAACCGTCCTGTTTCTTTACATGCTGCATGGAAAGATGCCAACCTGTCCATATCCGTAGAAGAGCCCAATGCAAAAACATATTTGTGTTTCTTCAAAAATTCGGCTGTATTTCGCTTGATATCAATCTCATTTAACACGATTTCATGTTTCCGGTCGAGCATTGTACCTTCAATAATTAAAACATCCACTTTCCCCACCAGTTTTTCAAGAGTTGGGAACAATCCCTTTCCCAAATATCCGTGTTTTCGAAAATCTCCGGTATGCAGAATCACCTTTCCGTCACATTCAATTTTAAACATGTAGGCATCAAAAGCCGAATGACTTACAAAATATGGAGTCATAAAAATTTCCCCTTTACCGGACACGTCAATTTTTTCCGCGACATTATAATTTTTCATTCGTTTGACCGCCTCAATTTTTGCCTCATCTCCTAACCGACTGTATTTACATAGCATAACGTCTTTAGCTCCGACTCCTATATACTGTGGAATTTTCTTATCAACCAAATGGAATAACCCTACATGATCGGAATGATAGTGTGTATAAAAAATCGCATCCGAATTTTGGGTAATTTCGCTAACTTGTTCTTCAGTCAATTCTAATTTTGTACTACCCGGCAAATTACAACCCAAGTCAATTAATATTTTACAAATTTCGCTGGAAATTTCTGTAATACAACCGCCAATCTGACCGGCCCACCCTGTGTATGTATATATTCATAATTCTAAATGTTTTTCAAAGGTTACAATATTTTGAAAGAGTTATCATGATTTGACAACTCTTCCTATTTCTATTACGGTTTTGGATAATTTTAAAATCGGTTGACCGAAGCGTGTCGTAACTCGGGGATAACGATTCTTAATCCAGTCCACAACTTTGTTGCGTATTTCATTATCATAGTATATGGTCGCTTGTAACGGTAATTCTTCGATTTTAGCAAGAGTAGAATGTTCAAGTCCTTTTTCAAACGGATTTTCTACAGTTATTTCCAATAAATACGCCACCGCAGAACCGTTCAAAGTTCCTCTATCCGGTTCAGGCATTACCCCAAAATCTGATTTTACACCTCTTACGATATCCCGAATAGCAAGAATATCTTCAGTTGATCCGGTTTGTCTGATGTTCTCCAATTCTGTTTTTACCAACAAATCGTCATCCGACAAACCGGGTATTAATTTGTTTCGACCTCGCCAAACCTGAAAACACAACGATTCATACTTTGCACGTTCTGCCAGTTTAGCCTTTCTTTTCTGTTCATGCATCTTACTCATAATCAAATTATTTTAGAGATTCGATGCAAAGATAGAATCCGGGTATGCAAAAAGTCTGCATACCTCGAATTTTATTTTTTCATGAGTTCAGAAACTTTTAAATAACTATACCGAATCTTCGATTTTCCATTATTTAATGCCTTAAAAATTTCAGAATTAATTAATGGATGTAGTTCTTCAGACAAAAACACAGCATCAATCTCTTTTACTTTTCCTTTCACCAAAGCATTCACTATTAAATCAAAACCTCTATAATATTTTCTTTTATGAAATATTTCTTCCGGATAATGAATCTTCTTTGTTAGAAAAATATTATTAAAAACATTTGCATAAAACATTAATTCTGAAATTATCCCGACTCGTTTATTTTGCGTATTTTCGGTATCTTTTAATTCAAAAATCCGGAAAACATCATTCTCCAACTGCCATAAATCAATTTGACTTGCTCCATGAGGAGTAATTGCAGTTTCAGTAGATTTTATATTATTGAAAATTCCAACTGGTAGTTGATGATTAGCCGAATTCGGTAATATTTCATTCAATTTATGATATAATTGGGTTTCCAAAATAGCTTCAAATTTACTCTTGCTATCACCCTCTTCTACTTCATTTTTATCCTTACTGCTAGTTGTCGGATAATTAATTACAAGAAAAGAATATTTCTTTCTAAATTTATCAATTTCATCTTCTCTATTTTTCTCAATCTTAAGCCACTCATAATTATCTGTAAACCAAATGACTCTTAACAAGAACCGATTATAATGGCGTTGTTGTCTCCTCTTGATATTTAGATCCTTAGAATTGCTATATAAGGGATTTTCCCACCTCAAGATTACTTCTGAAATATTCTTTATGGCATTCATAATACAGAATATCCAACCCTCAAAAGCGGAACTATTGTCTTGCATATTGTTACGCACCCCTCTAGAATCAACAGTCACATATAGGATTGTATCTTCAATTTGAAAATCAATATTAGATGGAAAAACCACTGAAGGAATCTCCTGTTTAATTACTTTTAAAATCTCAGTCTTATTCATAATTTACTTTATTTCTTATATTTCTTTAAAATTTCAAATGCTGCATTAATTAGCTTTTTCTTTAAATAATACGGCTCCAGAACTTCAACATCTGCGCCTTTGGCCAACAATTCTCGGACCAAGTCATTGGTTACACATAACTTGTAACGAAAATCTACATACTCCCCAGTAGTATTAATTTCTTCCTGAGTTTCATGCAAGGGCAGTGTCCGCAGATATTTACTCTGCAATCCGTAAGCACGGATTACGACATCAACCGGTTTATACTTCTCATTTGTCCATATCCCGATAACGTTTTTATAATAATCTTCAGGTGAAAAGTCTTCAGGATAAACAAAGGTTTCTTTTGTCTGAACGATACCGTTTACCCTGTCCAGAGAGAAATGTCTCAATCCGTTTAGTTCCCGGAATTTTCCCAACACATACCACCTGTGTTGAAACACTTTCATACAATAAGGTTCTACATGGTATATCTTTGATTTGTCTTCATAAAAAGGCTTGTAATCGACCTCCAGGACCCAATTATTGCGCATTGCTTCAATTATATCTGAAAGATATTCTGTTCCCTGCGGAATATCTTCAAGTAATATCCGATCTTTCAACATTTTACCCTCGCTAACCATATTACTAACGTTAAACGAGTTTAATAGCCATTTTCGAGCACGGTCTTCCGCAATAGAATCAGCATCCTCAATATAGTATTTATACCCGTCAGATATGTCACATTCAACAGATACTTGAAACATTTCCTCTACAGCATGACGATGCATGTGAAAGGTACGCAACGATAGCGTTTTACCTTCACTCATGTATGAAGCTTCCCATTTGTTCCTGATTTCATCAAAGGTCAGTCGCTTGTACTGAAGGAGCGTGTTTAATAACCATAAATATCGGTTATAGGTATTACTAATCATGTCGAAATTTCTGTTATTTGCAAATATAGCAATTTATATATGCAAAAACGCTGCACACCTTAAATTTATTTATTAGAATTTCAAAACAATCATTTTTGAGTGTCGTTTTCACACAATTTGTAACATTTTCTAATTAAGGAAATGCACAAACACGGATAAAAGTAATCAATAATACCGATAAAAGGATGGAATATTAGTCGAAATTACTTAAAATTCAGTATTGATAAAAAATCTAAAGTCCTCTAACTTCGCCCTCAGATGCAGAATATTTACATAATAACATTTCTGCGAGACAAAATGGGGCAAATTATACAATTATTATACTTCGTAATATTATTCCTGTCTTTTTCTCTCCCTTGCCACGCGAACATTGATAGTTTTACTTTAACAGGCACCATCACAGACAACGAAAAAGGAGACAAATTGGCGTATGTTTCAATCACATTAACTGACGACAATGGCAGAAAAACCTATTCCATGACCGATGCCGACGGTATCTTTTACATCAAAGTCAACGAAAAAGGAGAATACAACCTTTCCGCATCATTTTTAGGGTATATAACACATTTCCAGAAGATTAAAATCAACGGAAATTCAAAGGTAAAAATCCGATTGCGCCAGGATGCTTACACGCTTGACGATATCGTCGTTACCGCATCTGAATCGCAGGGTATTACAAGCACTTCCAAAATAGACCGCAAAGCGATGGAACATCTGCAGCCGTCCTGTTTTACCGATTTGCTGGCACTGATTCCGGGCGGAAAGACCAGATTGCCGTCACTGACACAGGCGAATGTTATCCGGCTTCGTGAAACAGGAAACAGCAGTTCCGACTACGATATTTCTTCCCTCGGAACCATATTCGTGACCGACGGAATCCCGATGAGTGCCAACGGCAACATGCAGTCTGTCAAACAGGCTTCCAACAGTTCTCACGGTGATTCCGATGCCAGAAGAAACTACACCAACAAGGGTGTTGACATGCGTACTATCTCCACCGACAATATCGAGAATGTGGAAATTATCCGCGGTATCGCTCCGGCAGAATACGGAGACTTAACCAGCGGCGTGGTTATTATCAACCGAAAACTGAAAGCAACTCCGCTGGAAGCGCGTTTTAAAGCGGATTCCTATAGCAAACTGCTTTATCTGGGCAAAGGATTCAAGATTAACGACCACAATTTCACCATGAATACCAGTCTCGACTATCTTGACGCTAAAAGAGACCCGAGAAACAAACTTGAAAACTTCAAACGACTGACAGGGTCCGTCCGCCTGCAAAAGATATGGAATTTGAAATCGGAAATGAATCTGCGCTGGAAAGCGGCAGTGGACTATACCGGTTCTTTCGACAACGAAAAGCATGATCCGGAGGTTTTGAAAAACAAGAATGACCGGTACAAATCGTCCTACAACCGCATCAGCATGACTCAGTCTTTTGCATTGTATTTCACCAAAAACAACTTTTTAAAATCCGTTCATCTTGATGCAGCGGCAAACTACGAACCGAGCAAAATCGAGCAGGACAAACTGGTTACCCTGTCCCGTGACCAGATAGCATCCACCACCATCGAAGAGGGCGAGCATGACGGCATTTATCTGCCGTACAAATATATTGCGAATGTTGTCGTAGACGGCAAACCGTTTAACGCATACGCCAAACTCAAAGCACTTGCTTCGCTGAATCTTCCGTCAGTCAGCCAGTTGTTCAACATCGGTCTCGAATGGAAATTCGACAAAAACTACGGAGACGGTCAGATTTACGACCCGAGCCGTCCGCTACGCCCGGGGACTCCCTACCGCCCGCGCTCCTATTCGGAGATTCCGTCACAACAACAGTTGTCCGCCTATCTGCAGGACAATCTGACCACAAAATTCGGCAAACATACCCTTCAGGTCGCAGCCGGATTGAGACTGCTGTCCATGCTGAATCTTGACAGCAGATATGCGATGAACGGCAAGGTCTATCCCGACCCGCGCGTAAATGTGCAGTGGAGATTCCCGGATATCAACATCAACGGCCGCAAACTGACGCTCTTCGTTTCCGGAGGATTCGGTATGCAAACCAAATACCCAACGCTGATGCACCTGTATCCGGATAAGATATACACCGACATCATCCAGCTGAACTATTTCAACATGAATCCGGATTACCGCAGAGTCAATCTTCGCACCTTCGTTGAAAACCCGACCAACTACAGCATCAAACCGGCAAGAAACAAAAAATGGGAAATTCGTCTCGGGGGAGCCGTTTCCGGCCACAAATTCTCCGTTACCTATTTCCGCGAACATACCAAAACCGGATTTCGCTCATCCTCTGTTGTCCGTCCGTATATCTACAAAGATTATGACGAAAACAGTATCGACGCCTCCCAGTTGCAACAGCGTCCGGAACTGGACCAGTTCACCTGTCAGAACGATACCATTCTCGGTTTGTACGGAAAGGTTTCAAACGGCAGCAGTCTGAAAAAAGAGGGTATTGAATTCCAGTATTCTTCCAATCGTATCAAAGCGATTTTAACCCGATTTACCGTCAACGGAGCATGGTTCCGTTCCACATACAGCAACAGTCAGCCAATGTTCATGCCAGTCAGCGGACACACCATCGGCAACATTCCGGTATCCAGCAAATATATCGGTTACTACGACACCCGCGACGGTTCCGTCCGCCAGTCGTTCAACACCAATTTCATGGCGGATACCTATATCAAAAGGCTCGGACTTTCATTCTCCGTCACTGCGGAATGTACCTGGTTCGAGAATTCCAAATTGTTGCAACAAAACGGCGTACCGACCGCCTACATGAATACCCGAGGCGAGATTCTGCCCTACACCGAAGCTGACAGAAACGACATCTACAAGCAATGGCTGGTGATTCCGTACAACGATGCAATGTATCTGGAAAACAATGTGCCGTTCTATATGTTCCTGAACCTGAAAGCGACCAAGAGTTTCGGAACGTACATGAACCTTGCCCTGTTCGTAGACCGTATTCTGGATTATATGCCGGATTACAAAATCAATTCGGGACTGACCGTGCGACGCACCTCACGCCCGTATTTCGGTATTGAATTAAATTTTACACTATAATAAAAACGCAATGAAGAAATTAATTTACAGTCTGATTACAATCCTGAGTCTGTTTTCAATCTCATGTTCCGATGATGAAAACAATCCCGCAGACAGGACAAGAAAATTCACTTTGACCGTTACCTGTGAAATGCCAAAAGATACCGGAGAGGGCACTTTAAGAGATGTTAAAGTAACCGTTAAAGATGTAAACACCGGAAAAATTTCAGAATCTTCCGCAGAACTTACCGGCAATATGTTCAGCATTGAAGTAAACTCCGGACTATACGATATCACCGTACAAGCGGTATTTGATCTAAAATATGATGAAAAAACAATATCGCTAAAAGTCAGCGGTTACAAGCAAGCCGTCCAGGTGACTCAGTCCAGTGTAAGTTCAACCATTCCAATGTTCATCGAAAACAACCGTTCGGGCTTTGTATTTGCCGAGATTTTCTTTACCGGCACCATGAACCCGTATGCCGGCCAGTATTACGCTGATAAATATTTCGTTATCTACAACAACTCGGACGAAACTTTGTATGCCGACAGCCTTGCCATAGCGGAATCCACCTTCATGACCGTTTCAAAATCCGACTACAATCCTGATATTATGAACGAAGCAATGGCCGCCGACGCAATTTACATGATTCCGGGCAATGGAAAGGATTATCCTGTAAAACCGGGCGAATCACTGTTGATTTGCGACAACGCTCTGAACCACAAAGAAGCCAACATAAATTCATTCGACCTGACAAAGGCCGATTTCGAATGGGTTGACGAATCTACAAATCCGAATGTTACCGACGTCAACAACCCTGACGTTCCGGACCTGAAAAAAGTATACTGCAATACCAAAACCATTTGGAGTCCGCACAACAGAGGTTTCAAATCGTATGCTCTGTTTAAAATGAAAACAGACCTCTTCACCTATCTTTCCGACTATGCCTATTACTACAACTACACCGTTGTCGGAGCTACCGGAGAACTTCCGATGACCGGCAACTGCTACAAAATTCCAAACAAATGGATTGTCGATGCCGTGAACCTAAGCGTTGAAGCTCTGTTTAAATGGATTGTCGTAGATCCTTCTCTGGACCGCGGATGGAGCTACTGCGGACATATTGACTTTGATGATTCACGCTACGGAAAATGCGTTCGACGCAAAGTGGAATCCCGCAGAGATGACAACACTGCAATTTTGAAAGATACCAACAATTCCACCGTCGATTTCGACCCGGAACAGATTGCTGACCCTTACCACAAATTCTAAATTTCTTCAGCATACATGAAACTTCGTTATCTGATATCTCTGACAATTCTCCTGACAGTACTAAACGTGAATGCGGACGGTACTGCAGAGCATTCTTCATCCTTGTTTCCGACAAAGATGGTTTCGGCTCAATCGTTCCGAAGCGATTTCAGAGAACAAGTATACTCCAATTCTTCAGCAAACTTTTTCAAACAGGATTATTCCCTCACATCTCTGGGATTTCTTGCAGGACATGAAGTTGCGGACGAAACACGTATCGCCCAGTTGGGAAAGACCGAAAGTTTGTGGGGATTCCATGCAAAATCCCGCTACATTCTCAGCAAAAACGACCTCGTATGGGGCGAAGCGTCCTACACCAACGGCAAAAAGGAGGATGTCAAATGGAACGAAACTTCCGATTTCGATTTGCTTTATCCATATGTGATGGGCGACGAATTCGGCGGCGATATGCAGTACGAACAGTATTATCTGAAAGGCGGTTACGCCGGACAAGTCAACAACTGGATTTTCGGTGCAACACTGGGTTACAGAGCACGTTCCGAATACCGTACCAAAGACCCACGTCCGAACAACACCGTTGCGGATTTGAAAGCTGAAATCTCCGCAGGATACAACTTCGGCAAATACAGTTTGTCGCTTGGCGTTCATGCCGGGAAATACAAACAGACCAACGAACTGAAATATTTCAATGACCTCGGAGCCTCCAAAGAATATCATCTTACAGGTCTCGGGAACGAATTCGTGCGTTTTTCCGGAGCCAGCAACAATGTATTTTACAAAGGGTACAACTTCGGCGGAAGCATCAATTTCATTCCGGTCTACGGCAACGGAATTTCCGCATCGGTAATGTTCAATCAGTTCTCTTTCGACAAAGTGCTGTCGGATTTGAACAAACTGGCGTTGAATCACCTCGTTGAAAACAAAATCAAAACCGAAATCGCTTGGGCAGGTCGAAACGGAGCAACCGGGCAGTACGGCGTAAAACTCGACGCATTCTACGCCCGCCGCAACGGTAACGACAACATGTTCGGCGACGCTACCAACAACGTATTTCCGCAAATCGGAGCTACAAGGATGTTTGAAAATACCAAAACGGGCGCAATCCTATCGGGATTCTACGAACAGTCCGCCACCCGCAATCTGATGCTTGGCATCTCACCTTTCGCTGCATTCAACCGTTACAAAAGTCTGCACATCGTTTCCGAAAACACTTTTGATTCGGACATTCTGACTGCGGGAGTATTCCTTCAGGGGGCGTATATCCACAAGGTCAACATGTTCAAACTTTCAGTTTCCGCAGCATACAGAGCCGGAATCGGAACCAATATGAATATTCCGCAGGAAAATGTTTGCCACCCGACACTGTACGATACGCTGCACAATATAGGCAGATATCTTGATTCAAACGAAACAAATACAAAAATCGCATTGCGATACCAGATAAAACTGTCGTTCAAAGGTATTCACTTCTTTATTGAGGCTTCCTGGAGCCACCGTTTTTACTTGAATGACAAAAACAGTAATTACTATACCGTCCAAACCGGTATTTGTTTGTGAAAAATAAAACAACAAAAATATGAATAAATTTTACATTTTCTTATCAGCATTATTAATCGCAGGGTTGTCTGTTTTCGATGCAGACGCTGCTGAAGTTCAATTGCAGAAACCGGTAGTACTCGAACCGACAAATGTTACCGAACACGGCTTCACAGCCAATTGGGAAAAGGTTGAAGGAGCCGAGGCATACTGCGCGTTTGTATATACAGAGCACGTTGCAGAAAAAGACGAAACATTCGCCCTTGTTACCGAGACTTTCGACCTTATCGATTTCGGAACCATCCAGAGTCCGGTCTGGAGCGATGAACTGTATGAAACACTTGATATCTACACCAGCCTGCCGAACTGGAGCGTTTATGGTTACACCACTTACGCTCAGGGGATGGTTGGCGGCGTGATTTATTCTCCGTATTTCGACGCACGCAACAACGAGGGAAAATATACCGTAATGATTACCGTATACGGTCTCTCCGGAGACGAGATTTTCGTTCATGCGGAAGGGACAAAACCGGAAAAGAAATCTTTCATCCTTGACCATACAGGTTTGACCACTACAACACTTGAATTTACAAACGGAGCCCAGGACACCTATTTTCACATCAACAACACCAAAAGCACCGACTTCTATCTTGACGAAGCCTATGTTTTCCAACAGTTGAAAGCCGGAGACAAAGCATACGTTACCGTTGATCTCAACGAAGCCGTTATGGCGGAAAATAATTCATGCGATTTCAAATTTCTACGATTTGCAAAGGATGCAACAAAGGTGTACTATGACGTTTATGCAGCCGTTCGCGTTTACAATAATCCGGCACATCCGGACAGATACAAACAGATGTATTCCCCATATTCCGACAAAATGGTCGTTAACCTGAAAAGTTTATCAGTTGGCGCAGCGAAAGCCGGAACATTCAAGGCATTCGGCACAGACAACGGACTTGAAATCGTTCTTCAGAACAACGAAACTGTAAAAGTCTACAATATCCTCGGTCAGGCGGTTATAAACAACAGCTATGACGCAGGTTCACATATCATCAACCTGCCTGCCGGTATTTATATCGTTCAGATAGACGGGAGGTTAATCAAGACTAAAATCAAATAAATTAAAAATCCAAAAATTAGTAATTATGAAACAAAAACTATTACACATTCTTGCCCTTGTTGTGGTGATGCTTGTCTCGTCGCAGGCCTATGCGCAAAAAACGCAGCAAACACTAACTTTGGGAGATTATGACAATCCTTCTGATATGTATCAGGGTGATAAAAATGGAGCTCCAATCTTTTACGAATACACAAACTGCGGTACACAAACTCTATATACCGCAGATGAATTGGTTAGTATGAAGAATTCAGATATTACTTCAATTACATTCAAAAGTAATATCTCAGACTGTTATATCCAGGATTACAGCAGTTCTTTGAAAGTATATTTACAGGAAGTTGACTCTCCGGAATTTGTCAAGAATGCAAGTGGAAAATATGAATGGTATTCAGTTACAACTCCAATATATGAAGTTGACTATTCAGCTGACTTTATGATGGAAAGTACTGAATACGGATATGGCGATTTTGAAGTTAAAATTGACTTGTCCGCAAAACCATACCATTATACAGGTAAAAATCTTATTGTTACTGTAGTAAACAATAATAGTAACCAAACCGTACAAAATATATTCTTCTATTGTCAGCCTGTTGATTCAAAAATCAGAACTCTGTCATTTGCAAGCGACAAAATAGACTTTGACACAAACCAAAAAAATGATAATATTGTAAACCCGCTTGGCAATGAACAACTCACCAAACAGGCTCCTGTTGCCAAATTTACTTATCAGGAAACATCAACACCAGAACCTCCTGCTCCCGGTCCTCACGAACTTTCTCTTGGTGATTATTATAATACCAATCTTAAATTCGATGGATTCAACGACGATATAACACCTATTGTTTTTAATTATTGTCATAGCGGCTCTCAAACCATATATACAGCGGAAGAGCTAAAAGAAATGAAAGGAAAAGACATTACAAAAATTGCCTTCCGAATGTATAATGAATTTCTCTCTGATTATACTTTCAACTCCAAACTGTACATTCAGGAAATTTCGGATTCTAAATTTAATTTCAACACCACAGAACAAGCTTACGAATGGTTTGATTATAATAAAAGCATTAAAGCCGAATCTCATCAAACTGTAACATTAGACACCTATTGTAGTGATGATGAACTTATTTTTAACTTGTCTGAATTTCCATTTTCTTATGACGGTAACGCTTTATTACTTACCATTATAAATGACGTAGAAACATGTTTGGACACTTCCAACGGTTATATATCTTTTTACTATTACGAACCGGCAACTCGTCAGTCTTATAAATATGGCAGCGATAATGATGATTTCTTAACTTATATAACTACTAACAAATACATGAACGGAGGGAATGACCCCGAAGCGACTCCTGTGGTTAAATTCACTTATGATGATAAATTTTATACCGGTGCTAAAGACGCTGTTGCTGCACAGAAACATTCTGTAACTACTACTGCAGGTGCTGTCGTTCTTAATTTGAGCGAAAACGATTTGGTTGAAATCTTTGATATTTCAGGCAAGGTTGTTGTTGCCAAAAACTTTATGGAAGGCTACAACACAGTAGACATGCAAAACGGTATCTACATCGTAAAAATCGGTAATGAAGTTCACAAAGTTTGTGTAATAAACTAAATAAATCAAGACTCGCGGGATTCCGCGGGTCTTTCCCAAATTATCTAAATTGTATACAAAATGAAGAAAAATTTACTTCTGATTTTAACTCTGTTTGCTGCGTTTATAATGTCGGCACCGGTATTCGGTCAGGTTGCAGCTTCCGAAACTTTGAAACTCGGGAACTATGACAACCAGAAACGCGACGGCGGATCCTGGGACGGATTCAACTTGCAGAACGCCCCGGTGATTTTTACATATAACCACAGCGGATCACAAATTCTGTACCGTCCAAACCAACTTGAAGCCATGAAAGGCAAACAAATCACATCCATGTCTTTCAAATGTTTCCCGGAGAACTGCTATATCGATGACTACAAAAGCACCATGAAACTGTATCTTCAGGAAGTGGACAATCTGAACTTCCACTACGATGAAGTCGGCGAATATTATGAATGGATAAAATATGAAAAAGACAATGTTACCGCAACACTCGAATTCACAGGCGATTTTCTGACCGCTTATGAAAACGATATTGAAGTGACATTTGACCTTTCAGCCAATCCTTATACCTACTCCGGCAAGACTCTGGTGGCAACCCTTATCAATGATGCTCCGACCTGCATTGAAGGCAGTCAGGGTGCAGTACGTTTCTACTGGATTGACAACATCAACGGTGATTCATGGAGTTCTTTCGTATTCGCAAGTGATGATATTACTTTCGAAGAAAACCAAGCTAAAAACAATGCAGTAAAACCGCTTGAGAACGAGGACAAATGGATTAACGCTCCGGCTGTAAAATTCGAATATGCGACACTGAAACCGACCATTTTCTCAGGAGGCGAAGGATCCTCAGAAAAACCTTACCTTATCAGCAAAATTCAGGATTTGAGCCAAATGGACGAATGGACCAATGCAGGTAAAACTGCAGGTGTTTATTTCAAGCTTACAAAAGATTTGACAGAAGAACCTTTTACCGGCATTATCGGCAGCAAAGGCGGAAATTTCCGAGGTCATTTTGACGGCGAAAACCACAGCGTACTGCTAAACATAAATCTTCCGGACTCATCATACGTCGGAATGTTCGGTTGTATTTTGGGCGGCTCTCTGCGCAACCTTGTTGTTACCGGTGACGTAATCGGCGTTTTGTATGTAGGGGGTGCTCTTGGGGACGCTGAAAACGGTGCTATCATTGAAAATGTTGTCAACTGTGCAAACATTTCAGGTAATTACAGCATCGGCGGTGTCATCGGATTTATCGCCCAGCAGACAGATGCTCCGATTTGCCGGATTACACAATGTGCCAACTATGGAAACATTATCGGAATCGGTAACAATTACATGACCATTGGCGGTGTTATCGGTGATATGTCAGGTGTTGACGGCAACAGCGTTCAGCGCATTGCCAATTACGGTCATATCAAATCAGATTCAAAATATGCCGGCGGTCTTATCGGCAATGCCCGTCCGGTAGAAAAGATTTATTACGGTTTAAGCCTTGGTACATACAGTGCAAATACCATTATGGGCTGTATCGGCAGAACTCAATCTTCAACTTTAGGCAAACTGTATTACGACAAACAGTATCAGGAAAATCCGAAAGCAAACCCTCTGCAGGCAAAAACAACAACTGAACTTACCGGTGACGCTCTCAAAACCCTTGAAGATGGGAAAGCATTCCCTGAAGAATTCTGGATGTATGCCGATTACATGTACCCGCGCCTGAAAATAAACGGATTTGAAAATACACCGACAGCCATTTTGTACGCATCTCCGATAATTCTCGAATCGGATAATTCTTTGTCAAACATTACAAATCCGTTTGCAGTTTCCGTTGACAACAACATAGTCTGGACTTCCATGGACGGCTGCGTTGAGTTCAAAGGTGGCAAAGCATATCCGGTTGCGCTGGGAGAAGACATAATTGTAGCCACACTCGGAGACATTTCCCGTGAAATTAAAGTAACCGTTACCGCTGTTTCAAGCGTTGAAGATGCTGCAGCGACACAAAATACAGTAACTGCCGAAAACGGCGCAATCGTATTAAATCTTGTCAAAGACGCTGACGCTGCCGTGTTTGACGTTGCCGGAAAAGTTTGCGTTCAGGAAACCCTTCCGGAAGGTATCTGTAACATTAAGGTTGCAAACGGTGTCTACATCGTGAAAATCGGAGACGAAACTTATAAAGTTTGTGTCCAGAGCTAATGAAACAAGAGCTTTTTCATATTTCCGACCGTCGTCCGTTTATGGCTGACGGTCGTTTTGTTATTGTTTAGCATTCTATTAGGTATCATCAGTTCCTCAAATACCATAATTTAGGTATTGTAGAAATTACTTGATTATCTGAAATTTGTATATGTCTAATCATTAATAAACAAATTTTTGAAAAAATATGAAATCAATCGGAATTTTCTTCGGTTCTTCAACCGGAACTACAGAGGACATTGCAAATCGTATTGCAGCTAAACTTGGTGTAAATGACAGCGATATCCATGATGTATCAAGCGCATCGGTATCAGATGTCGAACCATACGAAGTTTTGTTACTTGGAACTTCTACATGGGGCGCAGGTGACTTGCAGGACGATTGGGAAGCATTCTTAGGAGATTTGAAAGGAGCAGACCTGAACGACAAAACTGTTGCTTTGTTCGGTTGTGGAGACTCTTCTTCCTTTAGTGATACTTTCTGCGGCGGCATGGGAACTATTTACAATGCCCTTCAGGGTACAGGTTGCAAATTTACAGGTGCTGTTGACGCTGCAAACTACTCTTTCGACGATTCAGAAGCAGTTGTTGACGGAAAATTCGTAGGTCTTGCTTTGGACGAAATGAACGAAGGCGACCAGACTGACGAAAGAATAGACAACTGGGTTGCTTCTCTTCAGGGAGACCTTGTTTAAATTCCATATTAAAGATTTAATTAATTAATTTTTTATGATAAGAGAGTGCCGTTTTAGGGTGCTCTCTGTTTATTTTATAGCCTAAACAATACAAAAAAGCGGGACTCGGAATCCCGCTTTATAATTTATGGCTAAATCGGATTATCCGACTACTCCGCGTACTCTGTCTTCAAATGCGGACAGAGCAGCTTTGGCGCCCTCTCCCATTGAAATGATAATCTGTTTGAACGGAACTGTTGAAACGTCGCCTGCAGCGTAAATACCCGCTACATTGGTACGGCAGTGAGTATCAATAACGATTTCACCCGGACGGTTGGTTTCAACAACTTCTTTAAACACTCCGCTGTTTGCAGCAAGACCGATTTGCACGAAAATACCGTCAAGGTCAACCACTCTTTCCTCTTCGGTTTTGCGGTCTTTGACTTTGATGCCGACTACTTTTTCACCATCGCCGACAACTTCGGTAGTCTGTGAACTTACAAAGATTTCCACGTTCGGAAGGCTCTTTGCTTTTTCCTGCAAAACTTTGTCCGCTTTAAGTTCGTCCATAAATTCAAGAACGGTAACTTTTGAGCAAATACCTGCAAGGTCGATGGCTGCTTCGATACCGGAGTTACCGCCGCCTACTACAGCAACGTGTTTGTCTTTGTAGAACGGACCGTCACAGTGCGGACAGAATGCCACGCCGCGACCGATATATTCGCTTTCCCCGGGAACATTCAGTCTTCTCCAGCTGGCACCTGTAGCAACAATTACTGCCGGCGCTTTGAAGATATCGCCTGTAGAAGTGGTCAAAACTTTCAGATTGCCGTCAATTTCTACACCGTTGATTTTGCGCTGTTCGAAAAGGTCAATCGGATATCCCTGCATGTGCAAACGCAGATTGTCTGCAAGCTGGCTTCCTGTAGTTTCAGGAACTGAAATCAGGTTTTCAATTCCGACAGTTTCTTTTACCTGTCCGCCGATTCTTTCGGCAACAACAGCTACTTTCAAACCTTTACGGGCTGTATAAATGGCTGCAGCAGATCCGGCAGGACCACCGCCGGCAACAACTACGTCATATTCGCAAACGGTCTTGACGGTCATCTCTTCATTCACGCCATACTGTTCTTCCAGTTTGGCAAGCAAATCACCGAATTCGCCGCGGCCGACATGAATCAGTTTGCCGTCTGCAAATACGGAAGGTACGCCCTGAATTTTCAATGCGTCAACTTCAGCCTGGTTGATGGCACCGTCCACCATGGTGTGGTGAATCGCCGGATTCAGCGTTGTCATGGCATTTAGAGCCTGAACAACATCCGGACAGTTGGTACAGGTCAGAGAAACATATGTTGTAATGTTTATCGGGCCGTTAAGTGCTTTTACCCGGTTGCAAATGCTTTCATCCGGGAAATTCTTGCCTTTTCCGTCAAGGTTCAGGATAGCAAGCAGCAAAGATGTGAACTCGTGACCATTCGGAATACCACAGAATTTAATGCCGGATTTCTCCCCGTTTTTTACAAGGACAAATTCCAAACTATCTCCGTCAGCAACTTCCAGAGAAAGTTTGTCCGAGCAGGAAGTAACATTTCCAAGAAGTTCAAGTAGTTCTCCCCTGCTTTCGTGAGCCGGAGATACGCTTACGTCAAATTTATATTCAGAATCAAGATTGGCGAAAATGCCTTTCAACTGTTCTTTAAAATCATTATCAAGCATAATCTTAAGTATAAAAAACCGGCAGGAACCTGCCGGCCCTCTATTGAAAGTTAATATTAAATTT
>SAMEA104404097__coassemble_997_pt1 | contig 25158 bp, 21 predicted proteins | sample SAMEA104404097__metabat2_high_PE_098 | metagenome-assembled genome bin SAMEA104404097 (sample SAMEA104404097) | Balaenoptera acutorostrata | reverse complement strand
TTTGGCTAAAAGCTGAGACTGGATTTCCACGGAAGATTTAAACTGCGCCAATTTAATAAGTAAATATGGAAGAGCGGCCGCAGTCGTGATGCACCGGCCGCTCTTTTTTATGTCCGTTTGAGAATCCAAAAATTGTCCCGAAACGTGGCGCAACGGCGAAAAAAGGACAGTTTTGGTGTGATGTAGAAAAAAATCGTTACATTTGTGTAAATATTAAGTACCCTAAAAGAAATGAAAAAATATATCTTAGCATTAGCCGCAATGGCTTCCATAGTAACATCCTGCGGGGACAGCAACCAGTTCAGTGTCGAGGGAAATATCGCAGACGCTGCCGACGAAACAATGTGGTTTCAGAGTTCGGTGAGCGGCAGATGGATTACAATCGATTCCGTGAAAATCAATTCCAGCGGAAATTTCAAATACAGCCGTACAGCTCCGAACAGTCCGGAAGTTTACCGTCTTGTATTGGGAGAAAAAGCCGTTTATTTCCCGGTTGACAGTCTTGAAAATATCGAATTGAACAGTAATAAAGCAGGTTTCGGCGTTGACTATACTCTTGCCGGAAGCGAAGACGCCGTCAACATGATGAATGTCGACAAGAAAGTACGCGAACTTTACGGCGCTGACGAAGCTACCGTTGAGGCATACAAAAAAGAACTTGTAAAACAGATTCTTATCAACCCGAGCAGCATCGTTTCCTACTATATTCTGAACAAACATATCGGCGACAAACCGTTGTTTGACCCGAATGTGAAAGCGGACAACAAAGTATACGGCGCAGTGGCAAACGCATACTATAGCCAGAAACCGAACGACCCGCGTACCGCATTGCTTGTCAGCACATTTATCCAGAACCGCAACGTTCCGGTGAAAGAAGTTTCCGCAGCAGATACACTATATGCAACAGAAGCGAAGATTCTTGAAATCAACCTTCCGGATGAAACTGGTAAAAAATGCAGTCTTGCAGAAATAACAGGTAAAGGCAAAGTGGTGCTGTTGAACTTTACAGCCATGACAGCCGACGAATCTCCTGCATACAACAAACTTTTGAGCGATATCTACAACAAATACAAATCAAGAGGATTCGAAATCTATCAGGTAGGTCTTGACGGCAATATCGCCAAATGGAAAATGGCGTCACAGAATATTCCGTGGATTACCGTTTATGACGAAGCCGGAATCCAGTCCATCAACCTTGTACACTACAATGTAGGTATGCTTCCGATGTCCTATATCATCGACCGTAGCGGCGAAATTGTTGAAAGAGTCATTGACCAGGCAGAATTGAGCAAAGCAATCTCCAAACACATTTAATATCCGGTTATGGGCAGCGAAGAAAGAAAATGCAAAATCGGCGTGTTTGACTCCGGTTACGGAGGTCTGACCATTTTGCGCGAAATCAGCAAAGTCCTGCCGCAGTATGACTATATTTATCTTGGCGACAACGCCCGCGCACCTTACGGCAGCCGTTCGTTCGACATCGTTTACGAGTTTACACTGCAAGCCGTCAAATATCTGTTTGGCCAGGGCTGCAAACTGGTAATCCTTGCGTGCAACACCGCCTCCGCAAAGGCATTGCGCACCATCCAGCAGCGAGACCTTCCGAACATCGATCCGAGCAGGAGAGTGCTCGGAGTTATCCGTCCGACAGTCGAAAGGCTTGGCGAATTTTCCGAAACCGGTCATATCGGTGTCCTCGGAACTGCAGGAACCATCAGCAGCATGAGTTATGAGATGGAGATTGCCAAACTTTATCCCGATTTCAAGACTTTCGGAGAACCGTGTCCGCTATGGGTTCCGCTGATTGAAAACAGTGAATTTAACGGTGACGGAGCTGATTATTTCGTAAAAAAGTACATCAACCGTCTGTTTGCTCAGTGCAGCGATATCGATACTGTGGTTTTAGGATGCACCCACTACCCGCTGCTGATTGAAAAGATAGAAAAATATATGCCGGAAGGTGTGAAAATCCTTGCACAGGGCGAAATTGTTGCCGCATCACTTGCTGATTATTTGAAACGGCATCCGGAAATGGAAACCTGCTGCAGTACCGGAGGAACGACCGAGTATCTGACTACGGAATGTCCCGACAAGTTTGGAGAATTGGCAGCCATATTCCTTGGCCGGGAAATAGAAGTGAAACATATCAGTTTATAAATGAAAAAAAAGCGGATTCCGTAATCGGAGATCCGCTTTTTAATTATTAACTAACTTAAATATTTAAAATTCTTACATGAACAGAATACCGTGTTTGCGGCATTCTTCAATTTGTTCTTCCGGCCACAAACTTGCCTGAACTTCGCCGATGTGCGCTTTTTGAAGCAGCAGCATACACAAACGGCTCTGACCGATACCTCCACCGACAGACTGCGGCAGTTCGCCGGAAAGCAGTTTGGAGTGGAATTTCAAAGATTTCTTTTCTTCGCAACCCGCAATTGCCAGCTGTTTTTCCAGAGATTCTTTGTTTACACGGATACCCATTGAGGACAGTTCAAACGGCACTTCAAGAACTGTATTCCATACCAGAATGTCACCGTTCAAACCCTGATATCCGTCGCTGTTTTCAGTTACCCAGTCATCATAGTCCGCAGCACGGGTGTCGTGGGGCTCGCCGTTGCTCAGTTTGTTGCCGATACCGATAATGAATACGGCGCCGAACTCCTTGCAGGCAGCAGCCTCGCGCTCTTTGGCCGACATCTCCGGATATCTCTGCAGCAACTCTTCGGAATGGATGAAAGTAATCTTTTCCGGAAGGGTAGGCGTGATGTGCGGGAAACGGTCATAGATAATCCATTCGGTTTCGCGGATGGCTTTATAAATCTTTTTCACCGCTGCTTTCAGGTAATCCAGATTGCGGTCTTCTTCTTTGATGGTCTGTTCCCAGTCCCACTGGTCAACATAGAGAGAGTGCAGGTTGTCCAGTTCTTCGAAAGTACGAATTGCGTTCATATCGGTATACAGTCCGTATCCCGGAGCGATGCCGTATGCGCCGAGTTTCGCTCTTTTCCATTTGGCAAGCGAGTGGACCACTTCCGCAGTGCGGTTGCCCATATCTTTGATTTCGAAAGACACGGCATGTTCAACGCCGGTAAGGTCATCGTTCAACCCGGTTCCGCGCAACACGAACAGCGGAGCGGTAACGCGTCGCAGATTCAGCGCTTTCGAGATGCGTTCCTGAAAAGCCTCTTTGATTATTTTGATGGCTACTTCCGTAGTTTCCGGAAGCAGTTTCTGTTTATATCGTTTTGGAATAATAAGTCCCATGTTTCAATTTTCATGCTAATCTTATTACAAATAAAAGCAATGTTATTACTATTTGCAAATATTTATGTCAAAATGTAAGGTAAATATTAGTGTTTATGTATGTTTTGATTATTCCTGCAGTGTTAAAAAAGAATTTTCGTACAAGATTTAAATTTAATTTATTTTGGTGTGCCGCAAACAGGCACATGTAGTTCCTACTTTTGTAGTGAAGTTAGGGAGAAAGCCCCTTACACGAGGCAGTCTTAAGAAGGAGGGCTCTGCCGCAAAGTTAGAAAATATTGCTAAAGGTTTATATATCTATTTTTACTGTAGGTTTTAGATTGTACTGTGAAAGACACAAAGATATACGGTACTATGAAAAGTATCGCAAGTGTCATAAGCTTATACTACGAAAAACACACGCATTTTTTGTCTGGTACTATGAAAAACACATTTAAGTAGTATAAGAGTGAATTCGGGAAGAGACCGCCGCCGTGCAGAGATGCACCGCAGGTCATTCTCCCGTTTTTTTATTCAGGAGTTTCATTACCGGACCCCGTTGTGGTAAATCCGAAACAAGCATCGCGTTTTTTTCAAAAAATATTTGGAGTTTTTTTAAAAAAAAAAGTAATATTGCCAAAATAAAAGACGAATAATTTAGACACAATACCTTATTTCAGGAAATTGCAGCCAAACAAATCCAAGTTATACCAATATGAAGATGAAAACTGTATCAATATTGATTTTGATGTTTCTCAGTGCAGCTGCACAGGCTCAGATTTCTGTTCCTGCGGGAGTAGAAAACAATGAAATGGCAACAGTACAGGTGCTGACAAGCAAGGACAGCAAAGGAAATGACAAGTTTACAACAAAACTGCTTGCCGATGAAATTACTGTGCAGTTCCACAACGGCGAAGAAGCGTATAAAACCGTCAGGGATGTGGAATATCAGATAAAAGCAAAAGGAGACAAGATTTCGAAGAAACGTAAAATCCTTCAAACAAAAGCAGAGAATATCATTCCAAAAAAACAGGCGGAACCGGTATTCCCGGATATGACCGGCGAACTATTGAGCAGTGTGTTCCGTTCCAAAACAGTCAAGAAAGAGAAAGAACAAAAAATGTTTCCTTTCGCGGTTGTCAAAAACTCAGACGGAACAACCTGCATACAGATTGACAAGCTTGCATATGCCAAATCTGCCGGCACTGAAGCTCATGTAAAAGGTTCCGGAGCCGATTTGCAATACGAGGTCATGACCGAAGAACTGCGTTACAATTCTCAGGATGAAATGTTATATCTGGATTCCCTGAATGAAATAATATCCACAGTTTCACTGATTTCAAAGGAAAAATCCGGAAAGACAAACAAAGTTGAAATACGGGAAGTGATAAAAATCAAGTCGCAGACAAAACAGTAATATATTGTATTCAAACATACAGGAGGTACTTACAGCAAATGCCGCCTGTCGTTATATAATCAATATCCGGTTTATTTGACTGTTTGTCCCGGATGGTAGGGTTCGATGTGGACGTTGGTAATGCTGTGGGGGATGATTTTGCCGATGCGCGCTTCCACGTCGGATGAGATGTCGTGCGCTTCGGTTACGGAGATGTCCGGATTGACCTGAATGTGGAAGTCGAATACGGAATGCACTCCGTTTTTGCGGGAACGGAAACGGTGGAACGATTTTACACCCGGAGTTTCGGAAATGGTTTTGCCGACCAATTCGTTTATCTCTTCCGGCAAAGAAGATTCCAGCAGTTCCGAAATGGCGGGAACGGAAAGTTTGACAGCTACCACAACGATGAATATGCTGACCAGAAGCGCAACTATCGGGTCAAGAATTCTCCAGCCTTCGCCCAGAAACATTGCTCCGGCAATACCTGCAAACGCCGCGATACTGGAGACTGAGTCGCTGCGGTGATGCCATGCGTTGGCGATAACTGTTGCACTGTCGATTTTGACACCCACATTGCGGGTATATTTGAACAGAATTTCTTTTGCGACAACGGAAACGGCAGCCAAGGAAAGCGCCAGATATGTCGGACGCATCAAAACGGTGCCGTTCAGCGCGGCAACGATTTTTTCAGTCGCTTCCTTGAACAGAAACAGTGCGATTGCAAACAATGCAACGCTGATCAGAAAAGTGGCAAAAGTTTCGAATTTCCCGTGACCGTAACTGTGACGCCGATCCGGTTTTCTTGCGGTTACACCGAGAAAAGCAATTACAATAATATCTGTAACAAAATCCGAAGCGGAATGAATACCGTCTGCAATCATTGCTCCCGAATGACCGAAAGCACCGGCCATAATTTTCAGAACGGAAAGCAGTGCGTTTACACAAAAACCGACCCAGGTGCATTTCTTACCTGCGTCAGCCCGTTCGGATGCAGAAAGTTCCATATTTTCCTGCATGGTAGAATTTAATTAAAATAGCCAAAAATAAGTTGTAAGCAAAATTAAGAAAAACGGTGTAAAAAAGCAATTATTTCTTTGCGTTACGCGGGTGGTGCAGCAGTATCTCCTTTCGCAGGCGCTCGCGGTCGATATGCACGTAGATTTCGGTCGTGGTAATCGATTCGTGTCCCAGCATCTGCTGAATGGCACGCAGGTTTGCCCCGCCTTCCAGCAGGTGGGTGGCAAATGAATGTCTCAACGTGTGCGGGCTGATGTTTTTTTTGATTCCGGCGCGCTCGCAAAGGTCCTTGATGATATAGAAAATCATCACCCGAGAAAGTCTTCCTCCACGGCGGTTCAGAAACAGAATATCCTCGTCACCGTTCTTGATATCCAGCCCGTTGCGGTATGCGGCAACATAGTCTACAATCGCATCCAGGGCGATATCCGAAATCGGGACAAGGCGCTGTTTGTTGCCCTTTCCGATAACGATTATATAGCCCTCGTTGGAAAAAATCTGAGATTTCCGCAGCGTCACCAGTTCGGAGACGCGCAGACCGCAGCCGTAAAGCGTTTCCACAATGGCGCGGTTTCGAACCCCTTCGTTCGCACCCATGTTGATTTCCGCAATCATGGAGTCGATTTCCGCCACCGTCAGCACTTCCGGCAGATGTCTGCCGAGTCTGGGCGATTCAATCAGTGCGGTAGGGTTGAATTCGAGATATCCCTCCAGACGCAGGTATTTGAAGAACGACTTTATCCCCGAGATGATTCTTGCCAGCGAAGTCGGCCCGATGCCGATATCGTGCAATCCCGAAAGAAAATTGTGCAAATCCTCCTCCTCCGCATCTCGCAGTGCAATACCTGCGTCCAAAAGGTAGTTTATCAGTTTGGAAACATCATCGGTATATGCGTCGCAGGTATTGTTTGACAATCCCTTTTCCAGACGCAGGTATACCTGGAAATTCCGGATAATTTTGCCGATGTTGTCTATTTCTCTCATTTGAAAAGGATTTCCATATCCTTTTTGGCAGCGCGTTTCACCCATTTTTCAGGGATGAATTTCCAGTGGTCAAGCACTTTCGGTTCAACGGTGCCGAGATTTTCGATATATTTCATCAGATAGTATCGCAAGTCTTTGTCGGTAGAGAAGACTACGCGGCTCGGAAGGTCTTCAAGTGCGATGCCTGCACCTTTGGTCAGCAGTTCGCCGCCGCCGTTACCGCGGTAAGAGTTGACAGCCACTTTGTAAGTCTTGTTCATATCGAATTCAGTGCCGTCCGCCATGCTGAAGATGTTGACTTTTTCTCCGGCAGGTTTTGTAACGTCAACGGTGTATTTGATACCCGCTGCAGAGTCGAAGTTGTAGCTTCTGTTTTTCAATAAACCTCTTGATTTTTCACCCTTGTAAGCATTGTCGCGAAACAGCATCAGGTGGTCGTTTTTGCCGGTCATGCGGTTGGTCCACAATTCGTATGATTTTTCAAGATAGCCCTTGATTTCATTACCGGAAAGCTCCATCACGTAAAGCATGTTCTCGTATTTGTAGAGGTTGAACATGTCGCTCACTCTGATATCGCCTTTTGCAATTTTAGCGTCAAATGAAAGCGGAGCGGCAAAGGAGATGTCCGCTTTTGTGATATCCAGCTGCAAAGTGTGAATCAAATCGATGAAAGCCGACGGACCGAAGTATGCCGGACGGGTAGAGATGGCGTCGGTCATGGTACCGATTTTGCGTTCAACGAATGTTTGCACCTCTTCGAACTGCGGTTGGAATTCAGCAAGGAATTCAGCAGACGGCTCGTATTGATTTACATCCAAAAGATCCGCTTTAATTTCTTTATCTACAACTTTGCCGTTGTTGTCAAGAGTTATTTTGATATCGATGTTGGAAACCACGTTGCCGTTGTTTGCCGGGTCGATAATCAGCACGTCCCTGTTTTCTGTATTTTTTACCCATGTACATTCGCGGCGGTGGTCGTGTCCCATAAGAACGATGTCAAACCCCGGAATATTTTCCGCAACCTCACGGGATGCGTTCTGTTTGTATTTTACGATGATATCGCCTGCCTGACCTGCATGGAACAAGCCGACAAGGACATCCGGTTTTTCATTTTTAAGAATGAACGGCACCCATTTTCGGGCGGTTTCCTCCATATCGTCGAAACGCAGACCTTCCCAAAGCTGTTTCGGAAGCCAAGCCGGAATAGCCGGAGTAATCATACCCAGAACGGCAATTTTTACACCATCGCGTTCGAAAATCTGGTAAGGTTTCAACAACGGAATGCCTGTTTTTTCGTTGATAATGTTTGCCCCGAGTACCGGGAAGTTGCACTGGTCGATCCAGCGTTCCATTACCGGACGGCCTGTTTCCACGTCGTGGTTGCCCACGCTGCCGGCGTCATATTTCATGAAGTTCATCATTGCCGAAGTCAGATGAGGTGCTTCGGTGTTGATAAAGTTGTAATAGTATACAGAAGGCTGCCCTTGAAGAATGTCCCCGTTGTCAAGCAGCAGCAGATTGTCTCCGAAAACTTCGCGTTCCTTCAGAACGGCTGTATATACTCTTGCAAGACTGCCCTTCCACGGCTGGCGGGTGATGAAATTGTAGGGGTAGTAGTTGCCGTGAATATCACTGGTTTGCATGATTTTAATATTCACAACCTTTGCATCCGCAATAAAAGCACTTAAAATCAGCGTAAGTGCAAGAATAAGTTTTTTCATTGTGTCAGAATATTTTTTTGTAAAGTTAGCAAAAAATCGGACATTGCCATTGCGTAAACGCTCACTTTTGCCGCTATGTCGACAGCAAGAATGGCAGTGTTTCCGCTTTAAAGACAAATTTCGCACGGAATTTTCAAATTAATTGTTACATTTGCGTGATAAAACGATTTGAAAACCTATCGAACTGAAGCAACATGAAAATAGCAATAGTCAACGGTCCGAATCTGAACCTTTTGGGCGTCCGCGAAAAGAGTATCTACGGAGAAACAGGGTTTGACACTTATCTGGCTGAACTGAAAGCCAAATATCCGGAAATTGAAATCAGCTATTTCCAGAGCAACGGCGAAGGTGCCATTATCGACGAAATCCACCGAGTGGGATTTGATGTTGACGGAATCGTGCTGAATGCGGGAGCTTATACCCACTATTCCATTGCGATTGCCGACGCATTGCGTTCCGTTACCGCTCCGGCAGTCGAGGTGCATATCTCCAACGTGCATACCCGCGAGGAATACCGTCACACCTCCATGATTGCTTCCGCCTGCCGTGGCGTGATTGCAGGTTTCGGTTTGAAAAGTTATGAACTGGCATTGACAGCACTTACAGAAAAATGAATGTAACAACAGAAGAACTCGAAGACTATATCCTTGACCATATTGATGAGGAAGGTGAATTTTTATCTAATCTGAACCGAGAAACCCATCTTTACCACTTGCGTCCGCGCATGTGTTCCGGTCACCTTCAGGGCAGACTGTTGAAAATGTTCGTCAGAATGGTGCGTCCGCGTACAATTCTCGAACTTGGGACATTTACCGGCTATTCGGCTTTGTGTCTTGCAGAAGGATTTGCCGATGACGAATGCGAACTGCATACTATTGAAATTGATGATGAACTGGAGGATTTTATCCGCGAACATTTCGAGAAATCAGCTTTGTCAAAACGCGTACATCTACATATAGGGGACTCTCTGGAAGTGATTCCGCAGCTGAACAAGCAGTTTGATCTTGTATTTATGGATGCGAACAAGCGCAACTATGTCGACTATTACAATGCCGTATTTGACTATGTGACTCCGGGCGGATTCATTATTGCCGACAATACCCTTTGGGACGGCAAAGTGGTGGAATACGGAGACAAACTTGATGCGCAGACTGCGGGAATTTTAGAATTTAACGAACTTGTAGCAAAAGACAGCCGAGTTGAAAAAGTAATTATTCCGTTGCGTGACGGATTGACTCTGATATACAAGAAATTGTAAAAAATAACCGATGGATTTTTATATCGGATTTAACATGATGATAAAAAGTGCGTTGGCAATTGTTGCTGACAAGTTTTTTGTGTATTTTTGCGAAGATACAACTTATTATAATCAAATATAAACCTTTATGAAACAGCATTTAAACAGAATCCTTGCCGCATTGTTATGCATCATGGTATTCTACGGCATTTCCAACGCCGAAAATTTAAAACGCGAAGTTCGTTCTGTCTGGTTGACAACCGTGTGGGGAATTGACTGGCCTTCTACCCAGGGAACAGGTTCGGCAATCCAGAAGAAACAGAAAGACCAGATGATCAAGTATCTGGACGAATTAAAAGCCAACAACATGACCAGCGTGTGCTTCCAGGTCCGAAGCATGAACGATGCCATGTACAAATCAAAATACTGCCCGTGGTCCTCTTTTTTGTCCGGTACACGAGGTAAAGACCCGGGATGGGATCCGCTGGTTTTCGTGATTGAAGAATGCCACAAACGCGGTCTTGAATGTTACGCATGGTTGAATCCTTACAGACATTCTACAGGTTCCGACTGGAATACAAAACAGGACCAGGAACTTAAAAACGGCGGATGGCTGCTGGACTATACTCATACAGATAGTAAAGGTAATAAAAGTTACAAATGTATTTTGAATCCTGGACTTGACAAATGCCGTCAGAGAATTGTAGATGTTTGTAAAGAAATTGTAGTAGGTTATGCCGTTGACGGAATCGTTTTCGACGACTATTTTTATCCAGACTTTATCCCTGAAAATTCAACTGCCGGAGATTATCAGCTGTGGAAAAATTCAGGTACCACTATGAAAATCGGAGACTGGCGTCGTGACAATGTCAACAAAATGGTGAAAGGCGTATACGATATGATTCAGGCAAACCGTCCAGACGTTCGTTTCGGTATTTCTCCTGCTGGTGTTGCATGTACAAGTTCATCCGTAGCAGCCGGTCATGGTGTAAACCGGTGTCCCGTTGCAAGTGACTGGCAGTACAACCAGATTTATTCCGATCCGGTTGCATGGGTAAAAGAAGGAACTGTTGACTTTATTTCTCCGCAGATTTACTGGTTTACAACCAATGGATATTCTCCTTACGGACCGATTGCAGAATGGTGGAGCTATGTAGCCAACAAATTCAGCCGCCACTTCTATTCAAGCCACTCCGTATCTGTTCTTAAAGATAACAATACGTTGAGCAACTGGCAGGATTTCGACAAGCAGATTCAGATGAACCGTGACTATACAGAAAACAATGCTCCGGGTTCAATCTTCTACAGCGCTAGAAATATTGTCCGCGGTATTAATAGCAATGATTTGAGTAATCATTTGAAAACTACAAAATTCACCCAAAAAGTTTTACATCCGGTAATCACTTGGAAAAAAGCCAAGAACCTCGGAAAAGTCATCAATCTTGCGTTGAACGGCGGCAAATTGACGTGGAATGCTGTTGTTGACGGCAAATCAAATATCCGTTATACTATTTATGCAGTTCCTCAGACAGTGACAATGGAACAGGCCAAGAGAACAGACGGGGACGGAATCAAAGCGGAATACCTTCTGGATATGTGGTACGGCACAAGTTATACGCTGCCATCAAATAAAAAAGGAAATTTCTGGTATGCGGTATGTGTTTATGACGGCTATAGCAATGAATATGAACCGGCAATCGTCAATAATTCTCAGGCAACATCAGAACAGGTGGTATTGACTTCACCTGTAAACGGCGTTAAAACAAGCTGGGAGCAGAAATTTCTATGGAGCAATGTAGCGGGAGCTTCTTACCGTTTGCAAATTGCGTCTGATTCCGGATTCTCAAATATTATATATAATGAGACAGGAGTTGCAACAAACAGCCTTGTTCTTGATTTGTGTAAATTAAATGACAGTCAGAAATATTATTGGAGAGTATATTGCGCCGAGCCGGGCAAACTTGAATCGGTTTCTGCAGTCGCGGTATTTACAGCCCCGGCAAAAACTCCGGGCAAGGCGGCTACTTTGATTGCGCCTGTTGACGGTGTAAAAGTGGACGATGATTTCACTTTCACATGGAATGCCGCAGGAGATATTGACGAAATTCAGATTTCAGAATCAAGAGATTTCAGCAAAATCAAATATACCGGAAAAGTAACGCGTACATCGCCAACATCCAGCTTCAGAATGAGCGTTTCTTTTCTTGGCAAAGGAATTTTTTATTGGAGAGTCCGTTCTACATACAAACATTACAGCGATGCATATTCCGCAGTACGTTCATTCAACGTTACAAGAATAGTTACCGGAGAAACAGAAAAGGGCTATGTAATCAAAACTGATGACGGAACTTATTCAGATATGGATAATATAATCATTGAAAACGTATGGTTCCGCAGCGTCCGTAAGGGATATGTAAACCATCCTGTTGAAACATCCGGAAGTCAAACACGCGCGATGAATGTCAAAAACGGAATTGTATATTTGACAAACCGTTCTGAAAATTCCGCTTCTGCAGATATCTGGTTGACAAAAATCAATGGAGCAAGTGGAGAAGTTCTTGGAAATTTAGTACTTTCCAACGAAGGCAAGATTCCATATTTCCCGAATAACGATATAGTTAAAGACAGTAAGGGAACATTGTGCGTAGCCAATATGGTTCTGAATTCTAAAACAAACGAGGTGAAATTGTTTGCTGTAGATGTCGAAACAGGCAAACTGACAGAAAAAGCGTCAGTAAACACCCCGGAAAAAGCCAGGATTGACCATGTTGCCATTTATGGAGATGTCAACGGCGGTAACTTCTGGTTGTTTGCTCCGGCATCAAGTTCAAATGTGGTTTATCGCTGGAGTTTTAGCAATGGTAAACTTTTAAAAACCGAACAGAGTACATTGGCAAGTCTATATCCGGCAAAAGCTGCAAATATGGGTATCGCACCGAGAATTATCCCGGTAGATGAAAACAAAATATTTATTGACGGTGGTGCAACATATTTCACACTGTATGAATTTTCAAGCGGCAGAATGATTGATTCATTTGCCAACAATAGCGCAATTTGTCCGAAAGGACTTTCTGCATCCGGCGGCGCGCATTTCAAAATCGGTTATAATCAGTATGTAGTATATCCGTTTGAGGATAATACCGGAGCAAACGGCTACCAGTTCGCAGTTTCAAAAACTGATGACAAATTCAGCTTTAGGAATATGAAACAGCTTTGGGTATTCCCTGAATATGGTCTTGGTTCTTTTAACAGTTCTACCGTTCAGGCTTCTGCTGCATGTGAATCTGTAAGTATGAATATAGAAAATATTTATATCTATGTGCCTGGTGACGGTGTAGCATGCTACAGACTTACCGACAAGAACTTTACCGGAGCCTGCAACACTGTAAAAACTGATAATTTTACAGTGGTAATTGCCGGCAAAAATTTGATTTTCAGCGAAAAGGCTGATAAAGCGGTAGTGTATACAACTACAGGTGCTGTAGTGGCATTCGCGGAAGACGTTCAGAATATGCAGCTTGATCTTGAAGCGGGCGTTTATATTGTAAATGCTGTCTCAGGCGATAAGACATTGAAACAGGTTGTAGTTATCCGATAAACATACAATTCTTGTATAATTGGCGGCGGGAGAGATCTATCCCGCCGTTTTTTTTGTGAGCGTTTGTCTGGACTGTCGGGATATTTTTGCGTACCTTTGTTTGTTTAAAACACCCGATATGGATATAGACAGAATTGCGGAAATTGTAGAGACTGTCACTGTAGAGAGTCGTGACGATGGAAACGTGTTTACCGAAACCGGCAGAGCGGATGTGATTGCAAGCCTGCTTTTCGAGAGCGGCTATCATCTGCTTTTCAGCGGAAACCTTTGTTATGTATTTTCAAAACGAAATTTCCAACCCGGCGATGAGGTAGTGTTGATTTCATCCCACATCGACACCGTGTACAAGGAATGTTTCTGCCGCGAGGACGGAGATTTTCTGACCGGAACATTTGATAACAGCCTTACGAATGCAGCCGTTGTCGGAAATATGCTTGAAGGGGTGTTTGCTGACAATGTTATCGTAGCGTTTACCGGTGATGAGGAAGTTGATTCAGAAGGAGCTCTTGAGGTATACCGCACCCTGCATCACGCGGGGTTAAAGGTTAAATTTGCCGTGGTTACCGAGGTGACAAACGAAGGTTGGGACAAAGAATGCGCTTTTACCGTTGAAAACGACCTTGGAGTAGGTATTTTTAACGGCAGAAAACTGGCGGAAGTGCTGGATGAGTATCAGGGTGAATTCGACTATATCCACAATGCCGAACCCGACGAGTCGTGGGATTATAATGCATTGAATATCGCCTGTTTGACGCTTTGTGTTCCCGTTCAGGGAGATATGCATTCCGAAGGCGGAGTGTTTGCCAGAAAGCTACTTCTTCCGCGTTATTGCGAAGCACTTTGCGATATCGTAGGGTGCGTGTCAGAAATTTGAGAAAAAGCATCATAAATTTAGATATTTTAGATTAAAATAAGATAAATAAATTTAATTATTCGTTAAATTATTCTGTAGGATATATGCAAAATAACGCCTGATTTGCGTATTGACTATATTTGTTGTAATTTTGCATTGAAATAAGAGGGTATCGGAGGGGGCAGACAGGCTCCCTCATTTTTTTAGATATGCCTGATGACGGCGGAAAATACCCGGAAAACAGCGTGAACCTTTTGTTTCACAAACGCCTTTAACCGTAAAGTCCGGGGGCGGAAAAATGAATAATATCTTTCGAAACGAAAAATATATGTTGGACAAAAAAGCTATCGAAGATTTTGTAGCGGGAGTATTGGAGAATACCGATATGTTCCTTGTAGACGTAAGCGTCACAAAAGACAACAAAGTTACCGTTGAAGTGGACGGAGAAAACAGTGTCAGCATCGACGACTGCGTAAAAATCACACGCATGATTGAGGGAGAATTCGACCGCGACGTAGAAGACTATGAACTTGAAGTAGGTTCTGCAGGTCTTACATCACCGTTCAAAGTGCGCGGACAGTATGTAAAGAATATCGGCAACGATGTGGAAGTGCTTACTTTCGACGGTAAAAAACTGAAGGGAATACTTGCGGCGGTAAACGATGAAGATTTCGTGATAACCATCAGCAAAAAGGTAAAACCAGAAGGCGCAAAACGTCCGGTAATGGTGGAAGAAGATATTACTCTAAAATACAGCGAAACAAAATATACTAAATATTTAATTCAGTTTAAATAGAATTATGGCAAAGAAAGAAGAAGTCGTAGACATGGTTGACAGTTTTTCAGAATTTAAAGAACTGAAAAATATAGACAAAGCCACAATGATTAGTGTTCTGGAAGAATCTTTCAGAAGCGTGCTTGCAAAGATGTTTGGCACCGACGAGAACTTCGATGTAATCATGAACCCTGACAAAGGAGACTGTGAAATATATCAGAATCTTACAGTAGTTCCTGACGGCGAAGTTGAAGACAAAAACAAACAGATTAGCATTACTGACGCGCACAATGACGTTGAAGATTCTGATCCTGATTGTGAAATCGGTGAGGACCACATCAAGAAAATTGATTTCGCGAAATTCGGCCGTCGTGCAATTTTGAACCTGCGTCAGACTCTTGCGTCAAAGATTCTTGACCTTCAGAAAGATGCCATTTACAATAAGTTCAAGGATATGGAAGGCGAACTTGTAGTCGGAGAAGTATACCAGCTATGGAAAAAAGAAATCCTTCTTCTTGACGAAGACAAAAACGAACTTTTGTTGCCTCGCGACCAGCAGATTCCTACAGATTTCTACCGCAAAGGCGACCAGATTCGCGCCGTTATCGAAAGCGTGGACAATAAAAACAACAACCCGAAAATCATCGTTTCACGTACAAGTGAAAACTTCCTTCGCAGACTTTTCGAACTTGAAGTTCCGGAAATTCACGACGGTTTGATTCTTATCAAGGCGGTTGCCCGCATTCCGGGAGAACGCGCTAAAATCGCTGTTGAATCTTACGACGACCGTATTGATCCGGTTGGAGCTTGTGTAGGAGTCAAGGGTGCTCGTATCCACGGTATTGTTCGAGAATTGAGAAATGAAAATATTGACGTTATTCCTTATACAAAAGACACTCAGTTGTTTATCCAACGAGCATTGAGCCCGGCACGAATTTCTTCAATGCGTATCAGTGAAGAAGAAAAACGCGTGGAAGTTTTCCTTCACCCGGATGAAGTTTCGCTGGCTATCGGTAAAGGCGGTTTGAACATTAAACTTGCAACAATGCTTACAGGTTACCAGATTGACGTTTACCGTGATCTTGGCGAAGATGACGACGATATCTACTTGGATGAATTTAAGGACGAAATCGAAAACTGGGTTATCGAAGCGCTTAAGAATATGGGATGCGTTACAGCGAAGAATGTTTTGAACACTCCGCGTGAAACCCTTCTTGAAAAAGCAGACCTGGAAGAAGATACTGTAGATGAAGTATTGAGAGTACTTCGTGCAGAGTTCGACGAATAATCGGCAGATTTTCCGCGCCCGGCATCATGATGCCGGAGCAAACCGGAGACTTTAACAATATTTCTTGAATCAAAAACAACTTCAAAAAAGAATATGACCGAAAAAACTATAAAAATTATCAAAGCCGCAAAAGATTTTAATGTTGGGTTTCAGACTCTTGTTGATTTTCTGAACAAAAAAGATATCAATATAGAGAACAGCCCTAATACCCGTATCACCCTTGAGCAATATGATATGCTTGCAAAAGCATTTAAGAGCGACAAGGATGACAAAATCAAATCGGAAATGTTAGCTTCCGAACGCATCAAAGAAAAGAAAGCTGCAAAGGAAGAAAAGAAACAAGTTGTTGAAGAAATCAAGACTGTGGTTGACAAACCTCAGGCTCCGAAGATTGTAGGTAAAATTGATTTGAACACAGGCAAGAAAGCGGCAGAACCTGTTGTAGAACAAAAAGAAGAACCTAAAAAACAGAAGCAGCAGGAAGTAAAACCGGCTGTAATACAGGAAGCTCCGAAACCTGCAGAAGTTAAGACCGAAGTCAAAAAAGAGACTCCGAAACCTGTAGAAGTCAAGGAAGTTGAACCTGCAAAACAGGAAGTGGAAAAGAAAGAAGATAAAAAAACAGAGACTCCGAAGGTAGAACCAAAGAAAGAGGAAATCTTTACTCTTGGAACTCCGACTCCGAATCTGAATATCAATGTTGTAGGTAAAATCGATTTGTCTGCACTCAACCAGACAACACGTCCTAAAAAGAAAACAAAAGAAGAGCGTAAAAACGAACGTATTGCCAAAGACAAAGCGCGTCATCAGAACAACGCGAACGGTGCCGCCGGAGCAGAAAAGAAAGACGCTGCCGGTCAGGTTCGCGGTGACCGTAAAAAAAGAAAACGTATCGGCTCTGAAAAAGTTGACATTGAAAAGAGCGTAAACCAGCAGTCTCAAAACAATAACAATAACCGCAATGATAACCGCGGCGGTAAGAAAGACTGGAAAAAAGATAACAAATCACGCCGTTCTCTTAAGCCGGAAGTAAGCGATGAAGACGTACAGAAGCAGGTAAAAGAAACACTTGCGCGTCTTACAAACAAACCGAGCAAGAAAGCCACAAAATGGCGTCGTGAAAAACGCGAGGAATTCAAAGCCCGCGAGCAGGAAGCCGCAGAACAGGAAGCTGCAGAAAGCAAGATTCTTAAACTTACCGAATTCGTTACTGCTAACGACCTTGCAGTTATGATGGGTGTTCCGGTAAATAATGTAATCGCTACATGTATGAGCATCGGCGTTATGGTTTCCATTAATCAGCGTCTGGATGCTGAAACAATTAACATCGTTGCTGAAGAATTCGGATTCAAGACAGAATATGTAAGTGCAGAAGTTGTTGACGCAATTGCTTCAGAAGAAGACAAGGAAGAGGATCTTGTTTCAAGACCTCCGATTGTAACAGTCATGGGTCACGTAGACCACGGTAAAACATCATTGCTTGACTATGTACGCAATGCCAACGTAATCGCCGGAGAAGCCGGAGGTATTACTCAGCATATCGGTGCATACAATGTCAAGATGAAAGACGGCCGCCGTATCACATTCCTTGATACTCCGGGTCACGAAGCATTTACAGCGATGCGTGCCCGCGGTGCGAAAGTTACAGATATCGTAATCATCATTGTTGCTGCCGATGACAACGTCATGCCGCAGACTATCGAGGCTATCAACCACGCAAGTGCTGCAGGTGTTCCGATTGTATTCGCAATCAACAAAATAGACAAACCGACTGCAAATCCTGACAAGATTAAGGAAGAACTTGCCAAGATGAACTACCTTGTAGAAGAATGGGGCGGTAAATACCAGTCTCAGGAAATTTCTGCGAAAAAAGGTATCGGTGTTGACGAATTGATGGAAAAAGTACTTCTTGAAGCCGAAATGCTTGAATTGAAAGCAAATCCGGACAGAAGCGCTGTCGGTTCAATCATCGAATCTTCTCTGGACAAAGGTCGCGGTTACGTGGCAACAGTCCTTGTAGAAACAGGTACCCTTCGTCAGGGAGATATCGTTCTTGCAGGTACACACTACGGTAAAATCAAAGCGATGTTCAATGAACGTAACCAGCGAATTAAGGAAGCGGGACCGTCAACTCCGGCATTGATTCTTGGTTTGAACGGTGCTCCGACTGCAGGTGACAAGTTCAACGTAATGGAAACAGACCAGGAAGCGCGCGAAATCGCAAACAAACGCGAACAGTTGCAGCGTGAATTGGGATTGCGTACTCAGGTTCACTTGACACTGGAAGAAATCGGCCGTCGTCGTGCTATCGGTAACTTCAAGGAATTGAATATCATCGTCAAAGGTGACGTGGATGGTTCTATCGAAGCGTTGAGCGACTCATTGATTAAACTTTCAACTCCGGAAGTTCAGGTTAACGTACTTCACAAAGCTGTCGGTGCTATCAGCGAATCCGATGTTACACTGGCTGCTGCATCAGACGCCATTATCATCGGTTTCCAGGTTCGTCCGTCAGTAGCAGCAAAACAGATTGCAGAAAAAGAAGGTGTTCAGATTCGTCTGTACTCAATCATCTACGGTGCAATCGAAGACGTGAAAGCAGCTATCGAAGGTATGCTTGCTCCTGAATTGAAAGAAGAAATCGTCGGTACAGCAGAAGTGCTTCAAACATACCACATCTCAAAAGTCGGTACAATTGCCGGTGCTATCGTGCGTGACGGTAAGATCAAACGCAGCTGCAAGATTCGTTTGATTCGTGACGGTATCGTAAGATATACAGGTGACCTTGGTTCTTTGAAACGTTTCAAAGACGACGTGAAAGAAGTTCTTACAGGCTACGATTGCGGTTTGAGTATTGCCGGATACAATGATTTGAAAGAAGGCGATATGGTCGAAGCATTCGAAGAAGTAGAAGTAAAGAAAACATTGTAATAAAATCAAATAGAGGTATGTGAGAAGGGTTTTCTTTCTCACATACTTTGTTTTTATATGAAAGCGTATCTCAACATCGGTACAAATCTGGGAAATTTGCAGGCCAATATCGACCGCGCCGTTAATCTGGTGGAAGACCATCTCGGATGTCATGCACACCGCAGTCATCCGGTGGAGAGCGAGCCGTGGGGATTCGAGTCCGACAACCGGTTTTGCAACATCGGTATTGCCGTGGAAACCGAACTGACTCCGCTCGAACTGCTTGATACGCTGAAAGAAATCGAAAAAGAGATGGGCTGCTACACCCACCGTGATGCCGACGGCGGTTATGCAGACCGGTTGATAGACATTGATATTATGGCAATCGACGGTGTCGAGATGCACACGGAACAATTGACCGTGCCGCACAAACACCTCTATGACCGTGATTTTTTTCTGAAACCTTATATGGAACTCAAAGAAGAAATGAAATGAAAACAAAAGGCTCCGACATTGTCGAAGCCTTTTTTATTTTGTTGTTAATGATTTTATAAATGAAGGATAATATCAAAAATATTCATCAATTTATATTATATTTTTCCTATCTTTGAATATTAAGGCGATTTTTTCTTAAAATGAATAATATAGATACTAAAATAGGTGTTGATATCTTTTCGGGGGCAGGTGGCTTGAGCCTCGGAGCTACAATGGCTGGAATTTCGGTGAAATATGCCATCGAAATAGACTCAGATGCGGCTAAAACATATATGCGAAATCATAAAGAAGCAGAAGTCTTACGTGAAGATATTCAGAAAATTAATCCTGCGGATTTTAAAAAGGATGGGAAATCTGTATTTATTATAATGGGGGGCCTCCGTGTCAAGGTTTTTCTATGTCAAACACGATTTCCAGAAATATGGAGAACCCGAAAAACTTTTTGTTTAAGGAGTTCGTAAGGTTCGTAAAAGAATTAAGACCTTCTTGGTTTGTCCTTGAAAATGTAAAAGGGTTAACCAGTATTAATAATGGAGAGACAAAAATTCTAATAGAGAATTGTTTCAGAGAGCTTGGTTATAAAGTAACCTCAAAAGTGCTTTGTGCTTCAGATTTTGGAGTACCGCAAAATCGGTATAGATTTTTTATGGTTGGAAATAGATTGGGAGTTGATTTTGAATTTCCTGAAGCTCATGACTTAAAGGTGACTGTTGAGGATGCGATATCAGATTTACCATCATTAAGTAACGGAGATATGGTGAATAGTGCTCCCTATACAAAACCATTGGAAAAAGCGAGCCATTATATGAGACTTATGAGGGAAAATTCACAAGAGGCAAGAAGTTCAAAGAATACAACTATACATTATCGGATAGGTTTATACATTCTTTAATATCAATAGAGGAAACCAAATCTGATGAATCTGCAGCTAAGAGGGAACACAAATTTAATGCATCCATTGTAGCTGAGGTTGAAATCTTTAATCTTGGACCTCAATATTGGATGAATATTTACCGTGATTTGGAAAAATCAGGATTGTTATCATACGGGAATCTTGATTTCATAAAATCAATTGCAAACTATATTTCAAAAGGAAATTTGCCGACTCAATCTCAAAGTAAGAGATTGATGAAAATAGTCAAAGAAATAGAGGATAAGGGGTATATAATGCCTTGAAATCAGATGCCGATGATGTTTCTGCCAATCCACCATGCTAAAACCAGCACGATGACGATTGTCAGCATGATTTTGCCGTTCATAAAGTGGTAGAATGCCGGGGTTTTGCTGCGGGTAAAGTCCGCCAGCGCATAGGTGAATATCAGCGGAAGTCCGACAATCAGAAATGCATTCATGCGGACGGCTTCCATGAAATTGCCGTTCAATATCGCATATACGGCGCGCTGGAATCCGCAGCCGACGCATTTCCAGCCGGTCAGCTTGTAAAACACGCATTGCGGCATCAGCGCCGATTCGCTCGGGTTGAAATTGGTGTATATATACAGAAAGGATATGCCGATAATTGTTATCAGGCATATCCATATAATTGTTGAAATACGTATTTTCGGTTTTCCGGTTACCACGGGTAAAACATTAGAGAGTATAATGTGCCGCTAAATGCTCCGGCTACGATGGAACCGATACCCCAGTAAAGAGCGTATTTGGAGTATTTTTCGGCTTTGTCATATTCTCCCGAGTTGAAAACGGTTCTCACCTGTGCGGAATAGATAAGGCTGACGATACCCAAAGGCATACAGCAGCAAATCAGAGAAATGATGCTGAGTGCAAGGTATGACGGCGGGCATTGCGGCGGATTGTTGTAAGTGCCGTAATTTCCGTAGGTATTGTTTGTTCCGTATGTGTTATTGTTTGTACCGCAGGATTGGGTATTTTCCTGAGCGGTTGTCTGTTCAGCCTGAGGTTTTGCGTCTTCCGGTTCTTTTTTGACCTGTTCCTGCGGCTGCGGAGCGACGTCTTCGCCTTCTTCCGGCAGTTCCGGCGGAAGATAGTCGAATAATGTTCTCAGTTCGGGAATCTGGTCTGCGTGTGTCCATTGGGCTAACCCCGGATACCATACAAGAGTTTTTCTTGTCAATTTTCGGCTTTTCACCTCGTCGAGGCTCATCGGTCCTTTTTTCTGTCCGTCGGTTGCTATCCAGTATTGCATAATATTAAGTTTTGGGTTATTACAAAGTTACGATTCATTATCAAGAATGCAAAGAAAGTACAAAATATTTTAAAACTGTCCTCTGTGGGTTTTGTATCACTTTTCCAGCCGGTTGTGTGTCGGAGAACATATTGCATATTTGTGTGAAAGACACTACCTTTGTGAGATACTAATTCAGATGAAATGGAAATCTCAAAAATCAAAGAAATCATAAAGAAACCGAATTTTATCGGGACTGTAGTGGCAGTCGTGGTCTTTGCCGCAATCGCATGGATATACTTCTCACCGGATGTGATGGAGGGCAGAGTGCTTCGCCAGCATGATGTGATGCAGGGTATCTCTGTAGGTCAGGAGGTTGCCGCCTACAAAGCAGAAACCGGAGAAACATCCCGATGGACTAACTCATTGTTCGGCGGTATGCCCAACTTCCAGATTCGTCCGGAATATGAAAGCAGTTCTTTGATTAACTGGATTAAGGACGCCTATTCATTGTGGTTCCCGGCAAATGTGAACCTGCTGTTCATCATGATGCTCGGCTTTTATATCATGCTGATGGCGTTCGGTGTGAAATGGTACGTTGCTATTCTCGGTTCCGTAGGTTGGGCGTTCTCCACCTATTTCTTTATCATTATCGGGGCCGGCCATATCTGGAAATACATCACACTTGCCTATATCCCGCCGACAATTGCCGGTATCGTATGGGCGTATACAGGCAAATACTTTCAGGGCGGTGCCGTTGCAGCATTGTTTGCAACATTGCAGCTTTCTGCAAACCACGTCCAGATGTCCTATTACTTCCTGTTCCTGATTCTCGGACTTGCAATCGCATATCTGGTGTCAGCCGTTAAAGAAAAGAAAGTAAAACAGTGGGGTATCGCTACCGGCGTGCTTGCTTTTGCAGCCGTACTTGCCGTTGCAGCCAACTCACCGAACCTTTACAATACATACAAATACAGCAAGGAAACCATGCGCGGAGGCCACTCCGAACTGGCAACTCCGGATACCAGCGGCAACGCTACTGCCGGAGGTCTGAACCGCGACTATATCACCCAGTGGAGCTACGGTATCGATGAAACACTGTCTCTTATCGTTCCGAACGTAAACGGCGGTGCATCCATCAAACCGGTTGCAGGCAACAATATGCCGATGATGCTTTCTTCTACCGATGAAGCAAAAGATTTGATCAACAGTGGCGCAATCGGCCAGCAGGAAGCGGGTATTCTGACCCAGTCTTACCAGTATTTCGGCGACCAGCCGATGACCAACGGTCCGGTGTATGTCGGCGTGCTTATTTTTGCACTCTTCCTGTTGGGCTGCATTATTGTAAAAGATCCGGTCAAATGGGCGGTAGTTGTTGTAACAATTTTGACCGTATCCCTTTCATGGGGACACAATTTCCCGGCATTGACCAATTTCTTTATCAACTATTTCCCGCTGTACAACAAGTTCCGTACCGTGGCAAGTATTCTGGTTGTCGCCGAACTGACCATGCCGTTGATGGCGGCACTTGCGCTGAACAAATTGTTTACTGCAGAAAATCCGTTTAAAACATACAAAACCCAGCTGTTCGTATCCTTCGGCATCACAGCATTGCTTTGCTTTGTGCTGATGTGGACTCCGAACATGTTTATCGGCGATGCATTCTCCGCTCAGGAAGTGGAATATTACGGTGCTGCAGGTTACTTTGCCCAATATCCGAGCATGTTTGAGGCAATCGCGAAAGTGCGCTACATGATGGTTGAAAACGATGCATTGCGCAGCTTGATTATTCTGATGGTCGGTTTTGTCGTACTGATGCTGTTCATAATGGACAAAATCAACGAGAAACTTGCAGTCGGACTTGTTGCCGTCGTTATTCTTGCAGATATGTTTACCGTCAACAAACGCTATCTGAACAGCGAATCTTTCCGCGCTCCGGAAGTGACATCTGAAATCGTTACTCCGCGTCCGGTAGATACCGAAATTCTGAAGGATACAGCGATGAACTACCGCGTGCTTGACTATTCAAAATTCGGCGAAGCGATGCCGTCATATTTTCACAAGACTATCGGCGGTTATCACGCAGCGAAACTTTCAAGATATCAGGATATTATCGACAACTGTCTGATGAATGAAAAAGGCATCAACATCAATGTCGTGAACATGCTGAACGCCAAATATTTCATTATGGACGACAAAACCCAGCAGATGAATCCGTATGCTCTTGGAAATGCATGGTTTGTGGACAATATTGACTTCGTGGCTACTCCGAGAGAAGAAATCGACGCACTTGACTTTATCAAGTTGGCGCATCAGGCAGTCAGCGATAAGAAATTCGAATCTGTGCTTGGCGGTGCTGCAAAACCGATTGCGGAAGGCGATACCATTTATGAAACTACATACGCACCGAACCGTTTGACTTACAAATCCGTTTCAGCCAACGGAGGTGTTGCTGTATTCTCAGAGGTTTACTTCCCGTGGGGGTGGGAGGCCAAGGTTGACGGCACTCCGGTGGAAATCGGCCGTGTGAACTATATTTTGAGAGCAATCAAAGTTCCGGCAGGAACACACGATATTGAATTTACGTTCTATCCTGCATCGGTAACCGTTACCGAAACCATGGCATATATAGCCATGATTGTCATTTACGCAGCATTTGCGGTATTGATTTTCGTAACTTTTGCCGGAAAGAAGAGAAAGGAGCAGAAATAAGATGGGAAATGTAAGGCATTTTTGCACAGCGCTTGAACGCTATCACAGAAGCGGCGGCCACGGGATTCATTCCCCGTTCGCCTTCAAATTCGTGCTCGACGTACTGCGCGAAAAATGTGCCTATTATGCCTATGATGATATCAAAGCGCTTCGCCGTAAGGCGTCTGTGATTCTGAAACGTCAGAAAGGGGAGAAAATCCGCATCGTTTCGGGTGAAAATGCACGTATGATTTTCAGAATTACAAATTATTATAATCCGGAAAAAATATTGGAAATTGGTTCTTGCTACGGCATTGTGTCTTCCGTGATGATGATGGTTTCGTCACGTTCCGAAGTATTCCGCTACGAACCGAAGCCCGAAGATTATGAAATGCCCGAAAAACTGGGATTCCCGACCGGGTTGAGACTGAAATATTTTGATGATTTCAAACAGGCGGTTTCAGCGTTTGACAATAGCAACTGCCCGTTTGTGATGATAAACCGCATAGAGCCTGTTGATTATGAGCAGATTCGCAGCTATGTAGCCGGAATTCAGCAAAACGGCGGAGTCATAATTCTGTGCAATCTTTCCCGTAGTGACTTGATGCGCGATTTGTGGCAGCAGATTATAGATAACGGAAATTTTGGAATGGGATTCAGCAACGACCGTATCGCAGTGTTTGTCGGGTCCAAAAAATTGCCGAAGCAGAATTTCTCGCTATGGTTTTAAAATCCTGATTCTGGGAATATTATATCTTTAAAATTATTCAAAAATCTTATTTGTTGGCGTATAATTTCGCTTAA
>SAMEA104404097__coassemble_986_pt1 | contig 25306 bp, 15 predicted proteins | sample SAMEA104404097__metabat2_high_PE_098 | metagenome-assembled genome bin SAMEA104404097 (sample SAMEA104404097) | Balaenoptera acutorostrata | reverse complement strand
CGCCTTTCGGGAACAATGTGTATTCCAATGTACCGGCAGCGGCAGGAGTAACAACTGAAGCGGCTTCTGTGATTGAGAAGTTGCAAAGTTTGTTGTTACCTGATTTTGCTTTATCACTCATGGCGTGGAAACCGATGTGATAAGTTCCGTCTGCAGTAACTTTGAATTTTTTCTCTACCTGTACAGGGCTGCTTCCGTGAGTAGTTACGACCGGAACAAGTTCTGTTGTCATATCTGCAACAGTTGCGCCTGTACCCATCTTGATTTCAAGCTGGTCTTCGTAAGTTTCTTTGGACAATGCGGTTGCGACTTCGACTTTCATCAAATATTCGACGCCGGCTTTAAGTTCGATTTTCGGAGAAACCATCCAGTCGTCAGTGTGAGTTACATCATCCGCCTTCGGTTTCATACATACTGAATATGATGTAAAACCACCGACTTTCCATGTACGGCCGTCATTATTTGCATCAATAGCTGTATACAGGGCTGTGTTTGTTTCCAACTCGTTTTTACCCAATGTGTGAGTAAACGGAACAGTTACTGTTGTTTCGGCTGCAGCAGCGGCTTTTACAACCCGCTTGATTTGCTGACGCTCAACAGCAGAAATTTGCTGCGCACCGTTGTTAAGACTGATACTCTCGGAATACTTGGCTGTAAGAGCAGTATTCGCATTAAGATTCAAAGAACGTTTGGCAGGTCCGGCAGCTGATAACGGGGCAACACCTGATGTCACCAGCAACGCTGAAAGTGCGGCAATAAGTAAATTCTTTTTCATAATTTGTTATTTAAGATTATAATATTGAATATTTAGTCGTATAAAGCGGGAGAACTGTAACATTTTACAATTCTTTTGCAAATATAACTTATAATTTGTAATTCCATTACATTTTATGTAATAAAATTCATATCGAATATATTTTTATTCATATCTTTCAAATAAGATTCTGAATTTTTCCAGAATATTTCAAGAGAAATCAAGTATATAACAAACTATTATTTAAACAATTATAAGTTTCAGTTTTTTATTTCAATCCAGGTCACAGAATTAAATATATTTTATCATTTTAGATATTTTTCGTTGTTAAAATTGCGATTTAAAAGACTATACATAATAAATTCGTAATTTCGACAGGCGATTTTGGTCTCAATGGAGATTAATCTATCCGAAATATTTATCTTTAACTATAAAAACTAAAAGTTGACAGAATTAATAATAAATATACAAATATTCAAGATTTGAAACTAACAATATAAAATGCTACGCTTGCAAGCATTTTTTTACAATAGCAGAGGATATTATATGTAAGAAATGCCGGATAATTTTGGGAAGCTGGGTCTGTTTTGGGATAAATTATTGGGGCTTAATATACCGGCGTGATATGAAAGCCTGCAAGAGGGCTCAATGTTATAATGTAGATATGTGTGAGCCGAAGTTGGCTCAGAGCCAGAAATACGTTCGTGCTGGATGAACAAAGAAAAAAAACGGTCAAGAATTACTTCCTAACCGTTTTGTGCGCGTGAAGGGACTCGAACCCCCACGACTCTCGTCACTAGATCCTAAGTCTAGCGCGGCTACCAATTACGCCACACGCGCATTGCTTGATTGCGAGTGCAAAGTAAATACATTTTTTATTTTCCACCAAATTTCTGAAGGATTTTTTTCATTTTGGAGATAAAAAAGTGTATTTGTACAGCTCCGGGCAATAATCCTGAAACAAAAAAAGGTTGAAACTTTCGTTTCAACCTTCGTGCGCGTGAAGGGACTCGAACCCCCACGGCTCTCACCACTAGATCCTAAGTCTAGCGCGGCTACCAATTACGCCACACGCGCATTACCGTTTTGCGATTGCAAAGTAAATACTTTTTTATTTATTATGCAAGAATATGTCTCATTTTTTTTAAATCTTATTAAGGTAACTTTGAATCAGCAACAACATCCGCCCTGCCCTCATCCAACGCACCACAATATCAGATATCACCTTGATCCAGTTCTCCAACAAAACAAAGGCACTATATTTTCAATTTAAACCGGGATCAACACTTTGTCAAGGCCGCAAACAAAAGAGCCGACAAGATATCCTGTCGGCTCTAATATATTTTTTTCGTTCAACCATCGGAACACAAGGCGTTCCATAAATAAGAAAAAAAACGGTCAAGAATTGCTTCTTAACCGTTTTGTGCGCGTGAAGGGACTCGAACCCCCACGACTCTCGTCACTAGATCCTAAGTCTAGCGCGGCTACCAATTACGCCACACGCGCATTGCTTGATTGCGAGTGCAAAGTAACGCATTTTTTAGTTACGGTGCAAATTTTGAAATGTATTTTTTTGAAGTTTTTCGCGTCCTGATGGACAAATATCTGAAAATGAGGATGAAAAATTTTGTATTTTTTCAGATATTTTTGTTTATCATCTGTTGCAAGACCTCAAAACCCTTTTCCAGTATCGGATCTTTTCCTTTAGCGATGTCCTGAGGGGTGATATCCACCTTGCAACCCTGAGAAGGCTCAACACCGAATTCGGTTATTTTTCCCATCGGGTCAGTAATTGAGCAGGACGAGAAACGTATCAGCCAGCCATTAGGAAGTTCAGAAGTAAACGGCATACCGCTGCCGCCACCGGTAGTGTCTCCCACGATGCGAACATTGTCACGATATTGCATAATAGAAACGAAGTTGTTTGTCGCACTATATGAAGAACGGTTAGTCAGGATAACGACCGGTTTGACGAAACGGATTCTACCCGCCGGTGCAGGTTTGAAAGAATAGCCGTAAGGCTCTGAGAAATCATTGTGTCCCGGACCAGTTTTGTGCGAAATAGCTCCCGCATAGATTTCCTTGTCAATAAATCTGCCGATGATGCGGTCTACGTTGGTCAAAAAGCCACCGCCGTTGTCACGCACATCAATAATAAGGCCGTCACAACCCGAAAGTTCGAAAAGTATGTTGTCCAAATTCCCCTCACCAATAACCACGGAGAAATCACCGTAATGCATGTAACCGAAGTTGTTCGGCATCACCATATACTCAATGCCGGAAGAGGTTTTAAAATTGTAGTTCAGATAATTCTGCTCCACGATACGCTTGTCGTAGTTCTGCGGGAACTGATCCCAGAAACGGTAGTAAGAGATATCCCAACCGCTTATCAGGTTGGTATGTCCGTCCTTCAACTCATTAATCATATCTGAACAAAGCGAGAAAAGTTCACGCGGTGTCATATTCGGAAGAACACGCGCACGATATTTCTCACCCACAGTGTTCCAGTCGATATTCTTGTATTCGAAGAAGCAATAATTCTCGTCTATGGCAGTCCACAACGCATTAAAATTGCCCATCGGATCATTGTCGAACACCTCCTGTTTGTGACAAGAATAAAGCGCCCCAAGCAGAACCAAGAGTATAGGCAGAACGGCATGTGAGATTATATTTCGTAATCGGATTTTCATTAGTAGATTGCTGAGATTATGCGGCATTTATCCGATAGTCCGGATTTCGCGCGCAGGTTGATGATTTCGCCACCCACGCCGACAATAAAGGCGTAAGTGAAAATTTGAGTGTTGATGTTATGCACCCAACTGCTCTCAATCGTGCTACGGAACCCGATTCTCAGGATAGTACCTCCAAAACGGAAGTCTGCGGAAAGGTCATTTGTCATATCAAAACGGTTCGCCCACGAACCGCAGTTCACCAAGCCCTTCATATTCCCCAAATAAACCTCGTACATCGGCTCGCCGTAGTCCGGAGAGAAGAATATACCGATAACCGGGATTGTTGCCTGATATCGCAGGAAAACGGGCGTATTTGCGAGTTTGAAAGAATATGCAGCCATTGCTGTCGGAGCGATATTCCATCGGATTTTCGGAGAAACAGGATTATTTGAATTATAAGCGTTGTAAATCACGCCTCCGTTAAAGGAAGTGCTGCCGCCTGCGAACAGAGAGAAATTTCCAGGCAGATTCCAGCGGTGCATCATACCCCACGAAAAATCCGCCATCAAAGAGTGCATGATTCGGTTTCGCACAATATTGTGCACGTTCGCATAAGATATCCCAAAATTCATCTGCATAATCCATTTTTCAGGAGAGAATTTCATTGCCTGAAAACGTTCGTAACCGAGACGAAGATTTACGCCCGAATAACGTATCGGAGTCAGATAAGTATCCAATATTGATGCAGAGCCGACGTTCAGCGAAAACGCCGAATTAACGGGACGAATATTCAGCACCGGATTTCTATTTTCTCCCGAGATTTCCGGTTGTTCAGATGTGACACCCTTAACTTCATCCGGATTCCGCCCCACTTCAAAAATTTGGGGATGCAGCGCTCCCGCAGAATCCGGCAACTCCGATGCGCTTGAAACAAACGGCAGGGGAAAAGCCAGTGCGATGAGAGCCGCAACCCAATATATTTGTTTAAAAGACATAAGCTCTAGCCTTCAGAGTCTTCAGACTCATCTTTTTTCGCATCAAACATGCGAGACTGACCGGTCAATTCGTCAAAAACTTCACCATCAGATTTTTCATCAAAATCAGCAGATTCCACTTCTTCAGCATCAACCTCTTCAACTTCCGGTTCTTCGACTTCACGAGGTTCAATCATATCTATGCTTTCGATAATATAGTTTGAAATGCGTTTGCCTTTCGCCTTGAAACTCTTCGCTCCAATAAATTCTTCCGCATCGATAATCATTTCCGGACGGAACGAATCACCGCCACCGAATTTGACGTTAAATCTTGGGTATTTCATCTGAGTAAACATCAACAGACGGGATTTCGGATTTCCGCCGATAAAACTCTGTTTGCGGGCGGAAATTTCGAATTGGAAACGTTTGATATAATTGTATTTCTGGTCTGCATCATAAAGTACGGCAGTCCAGACTTTACCCTCCTCGTATTTGCCAATATAAGCGACATTTTCTTCGTAGTGGTTGCCCGCATCGAAGGATGTGGTATAGAACTCGCCATTCTTCAAGATAACCAGAATACAATCGTTGCCATTGAATTCACCCAGCAATTCGCCACGGCCGTCATAGTTCAAACGAAGGACATCCCAGTCAAACCACACTTCACGTCCACCGAGTGTGGAAGCTCCACGCTCTTTTAATGTAATACGGTGAATATCGTTCTTGGAAACAATGTTACCGCGAGACTGCTTGCCCTTTATAGCAAGGTCTGCAAGGTCGATGTCAAACTGCAGCGTTTTCAGACGGAATTTCGGTTTCAAAGTTACGCGAAGCACTTCCGCCTCGCCGTTCGGGTTTGCAGAGAACCACCAGATTTTAGAACCCGGGGTACCCATTGTAACGTCGTATTCCTTGTCTCGGGTAACACCTGTAACAGCGAAACGCTTCATATAAGTAATTCCTCCTTTACCGTCCTGATAAAGCACGTTATAGATAGTACGTACATCATTGCGCATAAATACGTTCAAGTGAATGATGTTCTTACCAACATAGATTTTCTCGCTAACTTTGACAACTTTGTATTTGCCGTCCTTGTAGAAAATAATGATGTCATCGATAGAAGAACAGCTGCAAACGAACTCGTCCTTCTTCAGCGAAGTTCCGATAAAACCTTCTTCACGATTGATGTACAGTTTTTCGTTTGCTTCCGCAACCTGAGCCGCCTCGATAGCGTCAAAACTGCGGATAACAGTGTTTCGCGGATGGGCGGCACCGTATTTTACCTTCAGACCGAAATACCATTTTACGGTATATTCAACCAAATGTTCAAGATTATTGTTGATTTCTGCAATACGCGCATTTAAAGACTCGATGTATTCGTCCGCCTTTTCACTGTTAAATTTCAAGATACGGCGCATCTTGATTTCCATCAAACGAAGGATATCGTCGTTTGTAACCTCGCGGATAAAGTTTTGAGTAAACGGAACAAGACGTTTTGCCACGTGAGCAATTGCAGCGTCCATATCTTTACTCTGCTCGAATTCTTTATCCTTGTAGATACGTTCTTCGATGAAAATCTTTTCCAGAGATGCGAAATGCAAAGCCTCCCGAGCCTCGCTGCGCTGGATTTCAAGTTCGCGGCGCAACAAATCTTTGGTAGAGTCAACGCTGTTTTTCAAAACGTCGCTGACAGTCATGAAGCAAGGCTTGTTGTCCATAATGACGCAGCAGTTCGGGGAGATGCTGACTTCGCAGTCCGAGAATGCGTAAAGCGCATCAATGGCACGGTCGGAAGACGTTCCCGGAACAAGATGCACCACAATCTGTGCCTTGTCGCTGGTGTTGTCGTCCACCTTGCGTATTTTGATTTTACCGGATTCCCCGGCTTTCAAAATGGATTCAATCAAAGTACCGGTTGTTTTTCCGTACGGAAGGTCGGTAACCAGCAAAGTTTTGCTGTCAATCTTGTCGATTTTTGCGCGGACCTTTACAGAACCTCCGCGTTCACCGTCATTGTAACGGCTCACATCAATGTAACCTCCGGTCAGAAAGTCCGGATACAACGCAAAATTCTCACCGTGAAGATAAGAAATAGCAGCGTCAATAATCTCATTGAAGTTGTGCGGCAGAATTTTGGAAGCCAGACCAACGGCAATACCCTCCACTCCCTGCGCCAGCAGCAACGGGAATTTGACGGGCAAAGTTACCGGTTCTTTCTTACGACCATCGTAAGAAGGAGTCCATTCGGTAATTTTAGGGTTGTAAACGGTTTCCAGTGCGAATTCGGAAAGTCGCGCCTCGATATAACGGGGAGCGGCAGCACTATCACCTGTAAGAATATTACCCCAGTTACCCTGAGTATCTATAAGAAGATTTTTCTGACCCAGTTGAACAAGAGCGTCACCGATTGAAGCGTCACCGTGAGGGTGATACTGCATGGTATTTCCGACAATGTTAGCAACCTTGTTGAAACGGCCGTCATCCAGTTCCTTCATAGAGTGCAGGATACGTCGCTGCACGGGCTTCAAACCATCCTCGATATGCGGCACTGCACGTTCCAGGATTACGTATGATGCATAGTCCAGAAACCAGTGACGGAACATACCCGAAAGCTGGCTTTTCTTGTCCGCCGGTATCTGATAGGACGAATGGGAATCCGTCCCGGAACCGTTTTTATCATCAATTGTCAAATCGTCCGGATCTTCGACTTCTTCTTTCATTTCAAATTGATTGTGTAAGTAAAATAAATGTTAATATATGGTATTATTTACCATATTTAGCAGTTAAATATGGGCTTTTCAAAAATTATTACAATAAATAACTCATTGCTAATGCAAAAATACAAAATAAATCGAAAAAAATCGTTTACTTTGTATCTTAAAATGTAAAAAGGCCCGACCAAAGGCAATTTTTTACAAGAATAACAATCTAAAAAATTATAAAACAAAAATCATGGCTCAACAAGAAGACCAATTCAAGAAAATCGTTTCACATGCCAAGGAATACGGTTTTGTTTTTCCATCGAGCGACATTTATGACGGACTGTCAGCAGTATATGACTACGGACAGCTTGGGGTGGAAATGAAAAACAATATCAAAAGATATTGGTGGGAAAGTATGACACTGCTACACGAAAACATCGTGGGTATCGACTCCGCAATTTTCATGCACCCGACAATCTGGAAAGCATCAGGACACGTAGATGCATTCAACGATCCGTTGATTGACAACAAAGACTCAAAGAAACGCTATCGCGCCGACGTTCTTATCGAAGACGAAATTGCGAAATTCGATGACAAAATAGAAAAAGAAGTTGCCAAAGCAGCAAAAAGATTCAAAGAAAACTTTGATGAAAAACTTTTCCGCGAAACAAACCCGAGAATTCAGGAAATCAAAGAAAAACGCGAAGTTCTTCACGAACGTTTCGCAAAAGCAATGAACGACAACAATCTTGAAGAATTGCGTCAAATCATTGTAGATTATGAAATCGTATGCCCTATCTCAGGAACAAGAAACTGGACAGACGTTCGTCAGTTCAACCTTATGTTCAAAACTGAAATGGGCAGTACATCCGAAGGAGCAATGAATGTTTACCTACGTCCGGAAACAGCACAGGGTATCTTCGTAAATTTCCTAAACGTGCAGAAAACAGGTCGTATGCGTATTCCTTTCGGTATCGCACAGATCGGTAAAGCATTCCGTAACGAAATCGTTGCACGCCAGTTCATCTTCCGTATGCGCGAATTCGAACAGATGGAAATGCAGTTCTTCGTACGTCCGGGTGAAGAATTGAAATGGTTCGAAAAATGGAAAGCTACACGTTTGAAATGGCACAAAGCCCTTGGCCTTGGTGACCAGAAATACCGTTTCCACGACCACGACAAACTTGCTCACTACGCAAACGCAGCAACAGATATCGAATTCGAAATGCCTTTTGGTTTCAAAGAAGTTGAAGGTATTCACTCACGTACAGATTTCGACCTTAGCCAGCACGAAAAATTCAGCGGCAAGAAGATGCAGTACTTCGATCCTGAGTTGAACAAATCATACACTCCGTACGTTATCGAAACATCTATCGGTCTTGACCGTATGTTCCTTTCAGTTCTTTGCTCATCATTCGAAGAACAAAAACTTGAAAACGGCGAAACACGTACAGTTCTTCACTTGCCTGCACAGCTTGCACCGGTAAAAGTTGCCGTTATGCCGCTTGTACGCAAAGACGGACTTCCAGAAAAAGCACGCGAAATCATGAATTCTCTGAAATTCGACTACGCATGCCACTATGACGAAAAAGACTCAATCGGCAAACGTTACCGCCGTCAGGATGCCATCGGCACTCCGTTCTGCGTAACAGTTGACCACCAGACTCTTGAAGATAATACAGTAACTATCCGCCACCGCGATACAATGGCACAGGAACGCGTCAACATCAATAACCTTGCCGGTATTATCGACAACGAAGTAAGTCTTAACAAACTTCTTAAAACATTAGGAGAATAATCAGATGAAGAAACTTCTTGCCACAGTATTAGCAAGTATTGTGCTGATAACCGTATTTTCATGCGACGACAATGAAACATGGAACAAATACGAAGACTGGCGTAAAGCCAATCAAAAATGGCTTACGGAGCAAATGGAACGCAAAAACGATGACGGCACTCCGTATTACACCAAAGTTGTTCCCAGCTGGGACAGCCAGGCATACGTGCTGATGAAGTTTTTCAACGACACCATGATTACAAAGGATAACCTGAAACCTTTGTTTACATCTACCATTGATGTTAAATACAAAGGCGTTATGTATAACGGCGAACCGTTCGATTCCTCATATTTGAGAATCTATCCTGCAGACAGCATCTTCCGCACCAAACTGACAGATGTAATCTCGGGCTGGGCAATCGGCATTATGAACATGCACGTCGGCGACAGCTGCGACATCATTATCCCTTACCAGCAGGCTTACAAAGAAACCGGAAGCGGTGTCATCAACCCTTACTCTGTGTTGAAGTTCGGAGTCAAACTAAAAGGAATTCCGGGATATTATATTCCGGCAAAATAAAAAAACTCAGTTACAATGATTATAAAAACAGGCAAACCGGTTGCACTATGCTGTGACCACGCAGGATACGAAACAAAATGCGCCGTAATGGAGTATTTGACATCAATCGGTCTTGAATACAAAGATTTCGGAACATACGGAACAGAAAGTTGCGATTATCCTGACTTTGCACACCCATGTGCAGAAGCAGTAGAAAAAGGCGAATGTTATCCGGGTATCGCAATATGCGGCAGCGGCAACGGCATCACCATGGTACTGAACAAACATCAGGGCATTCGTGCCGCTCTATGCTGGGAAGAAGAACTGGGAAGACTTGCACGCGCTCACAATGACGCAAACGTGCTTTCTATGCCAGGAAGATTTATCAGCATCGAAAAAGCTATTGAAATTGTAAAAGTATTCCTGAATACAGAGTTTGAAGGCGGACGCCACCAGCGCCGCATTGACAAAATTCCTGTAAAATAAGGAACTGACAATATCCTTAAATACCGCATCCGGAAGAACCGGATGCGGTATTTTTTTTACTTTCCACCAACAAAAAAAAGATGGCCGAAACAAGTTTCAGCCATCTTCTTTTTCCCAATATTAATTTTCATTATTTTGCGAAAAAACTTCCGCTGCATATAAAACGGGAACCAGACTATCCGTACCCTCATTTTCGGCACAAATCTGAACTTCCGCTACGTTAGAAACCATACTCTCTTTTTCACCTGTCAAATCTATAATCAAGCATAAACCTGAGGCTACTGTCTATAAAATTGTTGCCAAACCCGCAACAAATAGTGTCTTTTTCATTATTAGCCCTCTCTTTTATCTGTTAAAAAATCATCCATGCGGAACAGTGCCATATAAAAGCCGCATTTCTCTTGATACAAAGATAAAATTTTGCTTGTACAAATCCATAATATATACACTTTTAGCCGAAAGCTGAGTAACGGCTCTTACGCTTTTAACAAATGATTCTATATCTTTATATGACTCCTCGGTTACTCCGTTTATTTATATGTTTCTAAAATAATTCATGCCTGTTATTGGGTTAGACACTCATAAACATAATTATTATTTTTTTAATATTAAAGCATTTGTTTGAAATTGTACGTTCTATTCCTTTTTTGGACAAAAAATATATGTTCTATGTTTTTGTCTTTCTGTTTCTATCTTAGTAATTTTATATTTGTTAGTAAGTTACACAATAGTATTAAAGTATTGTATGCAATAAATAATTAGTAATAAAACAAAACATTATGAAAACAAAGGTATCTGTAATAGTTCCTATGTATAATTCAGAACAATATATAGAACGTTGCCTTAATTCTATATTAAATTTGAATATCCCAAAAGAAATTATTGTTGTAGATGATGGCTCTACTGACAATTCTTACAATATAGTTGAGAAATATGCTAAAAGAGATTTAGTGTATTTGCACAGACAAGAAAACAAAGGCGTTTCGGAAGCAAGGAATTTAGGGTTGTCTAAAATTTCGGGAAATATTGTTGCTTTTGTTGACAGTGATGATTTAGTTATTAAAGATGAATTCGAAAAATTCTTTTATTTGTTTAAAGACTCTGATGCTTGTATGGCAATGGGAGGTGTGAATATTGAATTTTCATCAGACTGGGTAGAAAAACGGCAAGCTTTTACTGATTTACTAGACAAAAATTTAAATGGGGAAAAATGCTTTATATCATTGATGCAAACGAACACATTTACTCCGTTGGTGTTTTGTTATTTATTTAGGAAATCTTTTATTGACAATTGTGGTTTGAGGTTTTGTCACAGGATGTCAGAAGATGATTTGTGGTCAAGTGAGGCAATGTGTCTTGCTAATAATGTCTTGATAACAAGTTGTGTGCATTATAGATATTGCAAGCATTCTGAATCTATTACTGGAAATAATAAAAATTCATTGTTTAGGGCAGATAATCACATTGTAGTTGCCAATGATTTATATGAATTTATGCTGTGTCATAAATTAGAAAAACAAACAGAAGTATGGCTGTGTTGTAAAATATTATACATCGTTTCTATTGCAACGGGTATCTATTTAGAGAAATCATACAGCCGATTTTCTCTCGATTTGGAAATGTACAAGAATATTCTAAGAATAGTAACACAGTCAGAAGATGATTACGCAAAACGGGTTGGCTTGATGTTTGCAGGTCGGATAATAAAAGGATTGCGATATTTAATTGATTTGAGTTAATAAATATTACACAAAAAGGTAAAAATGCTATATCATTTGGTTTTTCTGTAAATATATTTGTACAATATTTAGAAATAATTATATTTGCAATCAACAAGTTACTTTTAAAACCAAAATTATGAGCCTGTTCTTCAAAATAAAGGAGCCTTTTTGGTATAATTTTGATCTAAGTGTTGTGATTCCTTTTTATCATAAGATGAAGGAGTTTAGAAATGTTTTTCCTAAAAACAGAAAGTACTTTGAAAGAAATGGAATAGAGGTTGTTATAGTTCTTGATACTCCTGATGAATCTATAGAATTACTTGATTATATTAGCCAATATCCTTTTATAAATTGGAGAGTCGTTATCAACGAGGAACTGCATGAATGGAGGAATCCTGCAAAGCCCTTAAATGTAGGAATCCGTCAGGCAACAAAAAGATATGTAATGGTTTGCTCACCAGAATCAGAAATGATTACTGATGTTATATATATATTGAGAAAGTCATTTATTGATTATGCCAATTATCCACACTATGCTATTGGCAGAGTGTGTTTTGCGGATGAAGAGGATATAACAGAATGTACTTTTGATAAATATAAGTCGATACCATTTGGAAGTATAATGTTTGAAAAGAAACATGCAGAGCAAATCCGAGGATATGATGAAACCTTGTTAAAATGGGGCGGTGATGATAATAATATAAGATCTCGTTTTGAAATGAACGGGATTAGAGAACTCTATTTCAGTGAAGCAATGATGGCTCATCGAGATATTGATAACAAGGAGGGTAAAATCAGGAGAGGTGAAGCTTTTGAGAAATTACCCAATGCTGCTTTGCGTCATTTCTTTTTCCCTGAAACTATATGTGTGAATGGCGAAGATTGGGGAACCGATTTTGATAAGATAATATTTGATTGGAGGTGTAAACCTTACGCAGAAAGGCAATTGACTGCTTTTTCAGAATCTGTATTTACAGACTTTTATGTACAGCCAGGTTTTGGAAGTAAAGAGTACTCTGTTTTGCTCTTGGTTCAGAGTTATAATGAAAGTAGGCGTATCGTCCCATTTTTAGACAGAGTTTCAGAATACTTCGATGCAATTGTCTTGTTGGATGATGGTAGCACCGACAATACGTACAAGTTGGCAAATAACGAGAAATTGATATTTAAAGGGAAAAAGGTAAGAACGGAGTTCAATGATTTGAAAAATAGAAATTTGCTATTGAATTTGGCTTCATTCGTAAATCATAAAATGGCTTTTTTCTTGGATGTTGATGAGTGTTTTGACAGACGCTTTTCAGATGTGCGTAAGTATGCAGATTGCTTAGATGCAGATTCATTCATGATACCTTATGTTCATCTATGGAATTCTCCGGAAAAGTATAATGCTGAGTATCCAAGTTCTTTGGACGGAGTTTGTTTTCGTTATAAGATGATTAGAAACATCGGTCATTCGCAAATTTATTCTAATAGAGGGAAGTTGCATTTTCATCAAGCCCATTCTATGGCAAAATCGGCTGTGGCTGAAGATTTGCTTATTTGTCATTATGGTTTAATGAGTCAGCAGGATAGATCTGCCAAGTATGACTTCTATAAAGTCGAAGATCAAGATGGTTGCCAAAATAGTTACGAGCATTTTGGAAGAGACGTTAATCCTCTGTTAAAGGATGTAATTGCCATTACTGCAGATATGTTGCATAAATTATCAAAACAATTAATATCTGGCTCATTATGAAGATATATATAGCAAAAACTGATGATCGAGCGAAATATGGGTTTCTTTATAAATCTATATTAGAGATATTTTCCAAGGAAAATACGTTTGAACTTGTTAGCTTGACCGAAACCTCAGAATGTATCGTTTGTATAGGAGATTTGACTCAAGAATTGATAGGTTTAAAAAAGCATGGTGACAAGTTTCTAATAAGGTTTTTGTTTAGGTCTGATATTTCTAATCATTTCTATACAGATATATCATTGGTTGATTATACTTTCTGGATCAGTGACTTGAATATAAATATTCTTTATCCGTATTTGCAGACATCTTCCAAAATCAATGTACCCTTTGACTTTTCTTTGAGTAATGATACTGGAAATATCAAGCCTGAATACGATATTTATGTCAATACAGCAGAGTTCCTTTATGCTGATAGTGCTTTATTTAAGATAATCAGAACTCTAAACAGACTGACGAACTTAAAAATAAATATATGCAGTAATAATGAAGACCTCAAAAATATCATTAATCCTAATATTGAAATTGCAGACAGTTCTGTGAATATAAAGGAGCATGTAAAGCGAAGCAAGTTGGTTATTGGCTCCGGTTATTCGATACTTTTCGCAATTAAGTATGGTAAGCCGTTTATTATACTCGGAGAGAGAGGTTACGGAGGTATTCCTACTATTAATAATATAGAGCAATTCTATAAAGAGTTTTTCCAAGGGACTATTGGAGGTCGGTTAGACGGAGCTTTGCCGGAAAATCTTGTATATGAAGATGTGCAGAAGATTTTGCATAGGAGTGATGACCAGACATCTGAATTTGCAAGTTATCTTTCTGCGGTTTCAAATTCTCAGAATATTAGTATTGTTAAAACAATAATTAATTTGGTTAGTTCTACTAAAAAAACAAGCCTATCAGAATTGTGCTTTAATTCTGATTATACTATTGTAGAAAGCAATGGAAAGTATTGGCTTCTTAACCGGTTTACCCGGTTTGTTGTTGCTACTTTAGATGAGCAGTATATGAAATTATTGCAAAGCATAATAAATAATTCTGATATTGATAAAAATAGTTTTCAAGAGGATATTTTATTAGACTTATTGGAGAATAAAGTATTGTTGAGAGAATTATAGATATATTTTTATTAATAAATTAAAATCATTAGCATGAAAAAAGAGCGTGAAGAACTCAAAGAGTTTGTAGAAGGTCTTGAAATGACAGTATTGTCAGAAGAAGATTCTATCTTATTGGATGGAATGGTCGGAACAAGTGGAATGAATATTGGTTGCAATATTGATGTCAACTGCGGGAAAAATGGATGTCATCAGGATACGAACGATCATGTTTTAAATTGTGTGGCAAGTTGTGGTGAGTAGTACTATTTTAACGATGTGTCACTAATATTTTATTAGTGACACTAATTTGCCTATTGATATGAAATTAAGTAAGTATAATATAATAATGTCAGTTTCAGAGAAAACCGATGTATTGTATAATACATTGTCGGATAAATACCTTTTTGTCCGCAAAGGTTTATTAGATAGTAATACCATTGACAAGCATTCTTCTTGCTATGAAAATCTTATAAGTGGAGGATTTCTTTTGGATGATAGCATTGATGAAACTAAATTGTGTATAGAGCAAGGAAGAGAAATTGAGAATGATTTAACTAATGCACATCTAATAATCAACCCAACGATAAATTGTAATTTTAATTGTTGGTATTGCTATGAGAAACATATACCGTCAAAAATGACATCTGAAACTATTGATAATATAAAAAAACTTATCGAAAATTTATGTGCAAAAAGTAAAAGATTGACAATCTCATTCTTTGGAGGTGAGCCTTTTTTATATTATAGTGATATTATGATGCCAATAATTAAAATGGCTAATAGAATTGCTCTTGAAAAAGGAGTATATTTTGCAACAAATTGTACAACAAATGGTTCTTTGCTTAATAAGGAAAGAGTTCAAGAACTAAAACAGTATAATTTCAATTTTGCACAGATTACCTTGGATGGAGATAGAAATACACATAATAAGACGAGGTGCTATTCAAATGGAAAAGGCTCTTTTGATAAGATTATTGAAAATATAAAGTTGCTTGCCATAAATAGAATCAAAGTTACTTTAAGAATAAATTATACAAAAGAAAACATTAAGGGTGTAGAAAATATCCCATTTGAATTTGATAATCTAACAAACGAAGAAAAGAAGTTTATTGATGTATCGTTCCACAAAGTATGGCAGGAATCGGATTTTGATAGTAGAATAATAAAAAAATCCATAGACAATTTTGTAAAATCAGGATTTGTTGCATCAAAATTCGTTTTAGGATCCTATTGCTATGGCGATTTAAGAAATAGTGTAGTTATCAATTATAATGGAGATATATTTAAATGTACTGCCGTTGATTTTGAGAATACGCTGAGAGATGGTTATTTGAATACTAAAGGTGAAATAGTTTGGGAGAACAATAGTCTCGAAAAAAGAATGAAAGCAAAATATTCAAATAAACCATGTTTGGAATGTAGAATTATGCCTATCTGTCACGGTGGATGCTCATCAAAACCGTTGGAAAAAGGCACAGATTATTGTATTTTCGATTTCGATGAAGACAAAAAGCTTAAAGCTGTAGAAGAGAAACTTCTATATAACATAAAGTTTAAATGGAATAAATAGTTCTAATAACAATTATAGTTTTAGTAAAATAAATTTATAGCATGAAGCGGATTAAAACATATTGGCAGATGGAAAGTACAGATTGCGGACCGGCATGTCTGCAAATGATTTGTGCTTATTATGGAAAGTCTGTTTCATTGCAATATATTAAAGATGGTTTAAGTATATCGCGAATTGGTGTTACAATTCGTGATATATCTGATTCGGCAGAGCGTCTTGGAATTGTTACGATTGTTGCAACAGCGGAATTGTCTAAATTAGAAAAAATTAAGGATCCTGTTATAATTCACTGGAATAATAACCATTTTGTTTTGTTATATAAAGTAAAGAAAAATCGCAAAAATACTCTGGTTTACTATGTAGCAGATCCGTCAAATGGCAAAATGAAATTTTCTCAAGAGGAATTTTCTCTAAATTGGCTTATGGAAAAACAATGTGGGCTGGTGATGTTTCTAAAACCATCAAAGGCTTTTTTTGATGCAGTTTTTCCAAAAGACAAAAAAGATTTGAGTATTGTATTCTCTTTGCTAAAAAAATATATACCAAGTAGAAAACAAATCTCATTGTCGTTCATCCTGTTAATTGTATCTATGTTATGTAGTTGGGTTATTCCATATCTATATCAGATAATAATTGACGATGGAGTATCTACAGGAAATATAAGTCTTGTTTGGAAGTTGTTTTTAGTACAATTGGCTTTTTTTATAGGATATACAATGTCAAGTTCTCTTAGTTCTTTCTTGTTGAGTAGGGTAAATTTGAACGTGGGAATAGAATATGTTAGTGAATTGTTGTATAAAATAATGAAACTTCCTATGAAATGTTTCGAAACGAAATTAAATACAGAATTCATTCAAAGACTTGATGATTATAATAGAATACGCACATTTCTTACCGAAAATTTCATTAGTATTATTTATTATCTTATAAATGCTATTGTTTATCTTATTTTACTATCATATTATAGCTGGAAGGCTGTTTTTATTTTTGCAATAATGTCACTTTTTGTGTCAATATGGGAGATGTACTTTCTTAGAGAAAGAAAGTTTTTAGATTATTCTCTTTTTATTGAAAATGCTAAAAGTCGTAACCAGTTGTATGAAATTATCAACAATATGCCGGATATTAAAATTAATGGTGCTCAAAAGCCAGAAATGAAAAAATGGGAGAATAAACAGGAGCATATAAATCGTTTGGTTCTTCGGCAAATGGTTATTAATTTTAAGCAAAATGCAGGGAGAAATACAGTTAATAGATTAAGAGATATTATTATTATTTGCTATTGTTGTATAATTACTATAACTGGTGATTTAACAGTCGGAATTTTAATGAGCATAAGTTATATTTTGGGGCAGTTGGGAGGAGCTGTTGGACAAATACAATCATTTGTTACGCAGTATCAAATGTTTAGAGTTTCATTGTCTCGCTTAGCAGAAGTACAAAGAAAGAAAGATGAATTTTTCGGCTTTGAGAATCAAAGATTGTATAATCTTGACAATAAAATAGAACTGACTGGAGTTTGTTTTAAATATGAAGGTAGCTTTTGTCCCAATATTTTTGAGAATCTGTCTGTTACTTTTCCAGCTAACAAAATAACTGCAATTGTGGGTAATAGTGGTAGTGGCAAAACCACACTTGTAAAATTATTGCTGGGCTTTTATTTACCTCAGAAAGGAAAAATAAAAGTTGATGGTAGTGATTTAAGTACAATAAACATAAATTCATTGCGGAATTTATGTGGAGTGGTATTACAGGATGGAAAAATTTTTAGCGGAACTATTGCTGAGAATATAGCCTTAGGAGCAGGAAATATTGATTTGCAAAAGGTTGAACTAGTTGCAAAACTTGCTTGTATTGAAGAGTTCATAAATAAGCAGCCTGGAAAATATAATATGTTGATTGGCCCTTCTGGTCTTGAATTGAGCCAGGGGCAAAAACAGCGTATCTTAATTGCTCGAGCTATATATAAAAATCCACAGTTGCTGATTTTTGATGAAGCGACATCTTCTTTAGATACTGTAAATGAGCGACGGATTATGGATAATCTTAACAAGTTTTTCAAAAATAGAACGGTTATTGTTGTGGCTCACCGATTAAGTACTGTTATCAGGGCAGATAATATAATATTTTTGGATAATGGAAAAATTGCAGAACAAGGAAACCATAAAGAACTTGTCGCAAGACGAGGAAAATATTTTGAATTGATTAAAAATCAATTGGAACTTGAGCAGTAATTACTAATTTAATACCAATATAATTATGATTAAACCACGAATTCTTTTAATTTTATGCACGTTACTGTCAAGTGCTGCGGCGTTTGCGTATAATATTACCGGGCGTATTACCGACAGCGAAGGCAATCCTATCAGAAAGGCAGTTATTATTGCCCGAAATGATACCATGAAAGTTGTTGCAGATATTGAGTCTGACCAAAACGGATGCTTCCTCACTTGCCAGATTAATGAACCGAGAGTTATCATTGAAGTTCAATATGACAAAATGGAGCCAATATATTTGCAAGTTGCCGGTTCGGATATTGAGACACTTGATATAGGAACGATTGCATTGGCCCCCCGTTCTGTAGAGTTGGAAGAGGTTGAGGTCATTGCCAATGCAGTTGTTCAAAAGCCCGACAGATATATAGTTATTCCTTCTCGCAGTGAGGTTGAGAGATCCGCAACTTCGTTATCACTGCTTGATGCCATGAAGATGAATATGCCAGGTTTGGCGGTCGTTGAGGAATTGAATAGAATTACCGTTGATAACAGAACGCCGATAATCAAGATTAACGGTAAAGCCGTAGATATGATGAAATTTAACGGATTGAATCCTAACGATATTCTGAAAGTGGAATATTTCGACAGTCCTGATATCCGCCACAATACATACGTTATCAATTTTATTACAAAGCCTCATCGAGATGGAGGTTCAATAATGGTTTCAGGAATGAGTTCTCTTAATACGGGAAGCATAGGCGGAAATCTTGCAGCAACATACTATAAAAAGAAATCGGAATGGAATATCAATTATGGCATTCAATGGCGTAATTATAAAAAGCAAGAAATCAGTTCTTCTGCCCGCTATATTGGCGGTGAAGATGTAGTTTTTGAGAAAACCCAGTTAGGATTGCCAAGTTCGATGAGATATACAGACCATGGCTTAAATTTAGGCTATACCTATATGCACAGCGCCAATACAATGTTTTCCGTTGATTTGGGAGGTACTTTATTTGACGACGACAGAACAACTTTTTCACAAAAAATAAGCAAAAAAGAAACAGAAACAAAGGTGAATAACCGCTTGAATAGAACAAGTGAAATTAAAAGTCCAAGCGTTTCGCTTTTCTTCAGAAAGCAGTTTACAAAAGGCAATACGCTTGAAATTCTTGCAAATGGTCAATATAGCGACGGCGATTATGTCCGTGATTATCTCGATACCGATGATAATGGAAATGATGTATATGGAATTTATACAACAACCGCCAACAAATCAAAGGCTGTTGGCGGTGAAATTGTGTACACCAAGGAATTTAAGAACATGACAGCAAAGTTTGGCATTCGGGATAATTACAACCGAGCCGAGAATGAACAGCATGAGAATGGAGTGGTTAATAAACCTGTATTGGATTTAAATAAATTATACTTCTACGGGTCGGTTACCGGCAGAATCAAGAATTTAGGTTATACTATCGGCGTTGGCGGAATCTATCAGCATACATCTGACGGAGAGAGGACAATGAATGCCACTCGATTTAAAGGAAATATCAATCTTAACTACCAAATTAAAAGATTCTTGTCGTTCAACTATCTATTTATGTATGACCCGTTGATGCCATCGTTCAACCAGCAGTCAAATGTGCCGACACTGGTAGATGATATCGAAGTTAGTATGGGTAATATGAATTTAAAGCCGTCCGTTTGGTACCGCAACCGTTTGTATATCCGAGGCAATTACAAGAAGTTTACAGGCACATTCTGGGTAAGCCACAGCCGCACTAACGACCCTATTTTAAGAGATTTCAGGTATATTCCGAAGACTGAGACAGGAGCTCTGGCACCATACGGAAATATGTTCCTTACACAGCCCGTCAATGGTTTGCGGGATGACAGGATTAACTTTCAGCTGGATTTGGGTTTCAACAATATATTGAACCATTTCTCTATCTATGGTCAAATAGGTTGGGACGATTATACCATACATAAAAGAAGTCTTGCCGACGGCTCAAGACAGAAATTTTCGGATAAGAGATTTTATGCGGGTATCAGTGGCGGTCTCTATTTCGGACCGTGGACAATCACTGCCAACTACATTATCAAGCCGCAATACAATCTTTCCGGAACAACTTTCTCAAGACAAGAGAGAGCCAATATAGTTCAAGTTCAATATCGCTGGAACAACCTGTTTGTCAAATTATTTGCCGTAAACCTCTTTACAAAAAAAGGCAGCACCTATCATAGTTTCGACTTGTCCGATGTCCGTCCGTATAGTTTAAATTCCAAGTTGAACAACCCTAACCAGATATTTATCAGCCTAGTATATCGAATGAACTTTGGTAAAGGATTTAAGAAATTGAATCGCAGCCTTAAATCAGGCGGAATGGATACCGGAGTAGATACAAATTATTGATAATTTGTCCAAGCAGGCGTTGCAAAAGATTATGCATCAACATTTTGCGGAGACTATTTTCACAATCGTCAGCCATACGGAAACAAAACATGCATAATCAATGAATTATATAATACAACGATAAAATTAAGGATTTGTTCGTAAATGATACGGAAGAGCTTGTAAACAGATTTAAAGACAGTAAATATTTACATAGAACCGAATACCGTATTTTTTTACTTTCCACCAACAAAAAGGAGATGGCCGAAACAAGTTTCGGCCATCTCCTTTTTCCAAATATTAATTTTCATTATTTTGCGAAAAAACTTCCGCTGCATATAAAACGGGAACCAGACTATCCGTACCCTCATTTTCGGCACAAATCTGAACTTCCGCTACGTTAGAAACCATACTCTCTTTTTCACCTGTCAAATCTATAATCAAGCATAAACCTGAGGCTACTGTCTATAAAATTGTTGCCAAACCCGCAACAAATAGTGTCTTTTTCATTATTAGCCCTCTCTTTTATCTGTTAAAAAAATCATCCATGCGGAACAGTGCCATATAAAAACCGCATTTCTCTTGATACAAAGATACGAAAAATATCGGTATAAAAGTGTTAATTTTAACGCTTTAAAGTTAAATAAAAGTAAGTTTAGTGCCTAAAAAAGAAACGAGAACAGATAGTAAATATCTGCTCCCGCTTTAAATGTTTTCACAACGGAATAATCCTTATTGTGAATTGCTTCAAATTTTGTTCTACAAATATACGAATTATTTTGATAAAACAAGATTTTAAAAAAAAAATTCATAACTTTACGGAAATTAACATGAAAAATAATAACATACCATAAAAATACTATGGAAGGGAAATTAAAATTAGGGCTCGACCTCGGTTCGGGCAGTATCGGATGGGCAGTTATCAGAGAAAACGACACCGACCGTGAAATTCTATCTATGGGAAGCCGCATTGTTCCTATAGAAAGTACAATTTTATCCGATTTCAACAAGGGCAACGATATCAGTATTAATGCAGACCGCACCACATACCGTTCTACACGCCGAAACTACGACCGCTACCAGCTACGCAGATATTATCTGACCAAGAAACTGAACACATTGGGCATGCTACCGGACGAAACACTGATGTGCGCCGACCAGAAAACGCTGTGGGGACTCCGCGCCAAAGCGGCAACCGAACAAATCGGTTTGCAAGAATTGGGGCGTGTGCTGTATCATATCAACCAGAAACGCGGCTACAAACCTACAAAAGCAGAATATTCCGACAAGAAACAAACCGACTACGTCAAAGATGTAAACAACCGCTATGACGATTTGAAAGAAAAAGGGATGACCGTAGGCGAAAACTTTTATGCCGAACTGCTGAACAATCCCGACTACCGCTGCAAAGACCGGGTATTTCCGAGAATTGCCTACATTGAAGAGTTTGACAAAATCATGCAAACCCAGCAGCAATTCCACCCGGAAGTGCTGACCGATGCAAATATAGAAGAAATACGCGACCGCATTATTTTCTACCAACGTCCGCTGAAATCGTGCAAACATCTTGTTTCTATTTGCGATTTCGAAAAGCACGAATACACCGATGCCAACGGAAACAAATTTGTTTCCGGACCGAAAGTTGCACCGAAATCGTCCCCGCTTGCGCAGGTGTGCAAAATATGGGAATCGGTAAACAATATTACCATCACCAACAAATACAATGAAGCCTACCCTGTTTCCGCCACCCAAAAGGAGGAAATATTCCGGGCAATGAACTGTTCCGAGAAACTGAAAGTTACGGATTTGTACAAAATTCTGAATATCAAGAGAAAAGACGGATGGCAATTCCAGAAATCGGTTGAAAGCGGATTGCAAGGCAATACCACACTTGTGAAAATTGCCAAAGCGCTTGAAGTGGATTTGAAAAATCCGCAAAAGAGCAAATACGGGAAACTGCTTGAATTCAGTTTGGATATTATTGATTCCAAGAATGCCGATACCGAAACCGGAGAGGTCTATAAAATCATTTCCGCCGATTTCGAACATCAGCCACTGTACAAACTGTGGCATTTGCTGTATTCCGTAGAGGATAAAGACGACCTTGAAAAGAATCTGCGCAAAGAATTCGGCATTACAGAGCCCGAAATACTGGACAACCTGTTTAAGACAGATTTCCGCAAACAGGGTTATGCCGGAAAATCCAGCCGTTTTATCCGCCGCATACTGCCGTATCTGATGGCAGGGGAAATGTATTCCACCGCCTGCGAATATGCGGGTACAAGCCACAGCAACAACCTTACCAAAGAAGAAAACGAACAGCGGGAACTGCTTGACAAACTTCCGCAACTCAAAAAAGGCGAACTGCGCCAACCGATTGTAGAAAAGATACTGAATCAAACCGTCAACGTGGTCAACGCCCTAACCGAAAAATACGGAAGATTCGATGAAATCAAGGTGGAACTTGCCCGCGAACTGAAACAGAGCAAGGAAGAACGTGACGAAACCACCAAAGGCATTAACAAAGCAACCAAACTCAATGAATCCATCGCCAAACGGATTAGCGAAGAATACGGCCTGACTCCTACCCGCTCCCGCATCAACAAATACAAGATGTGGGAAGAAACGAACCATACCTGTATCTACTGCGGCAAACCGGTTAGCGGCAGCGATTTTCTGAACGGCTACGACGTAGAGGTGGAGCATATTATCCCCCGCTCCCTGTATTTTGATGACAGTATGGCCAACAAGGCATGCGCCTGCCGACAATGCAACCACGATAAAGGGAACTTGACCGCAAATGACTTTATGCGCGGTCAGGGTGAATCCATTTACGAAGAATATATAGAAAGAATCAACAAACTGAATGCCGAGGGTAAAATCGGCCGCACCAAACTGCGCAATCTGAAGACATCGGGTACAGATATACCGACCGACTTTATCGACCGTCAGTTGAGAGAAACCCAGTATATCTCCAAAAAGGCAATGGAACTGCTGAAACAGGTATGCCGCAACGTAACCGCAACCGGCGGCTCCGTTACCGACTTTCTCCGCCATATCTGGGGATGGGACAAAGTGCTGCACGATTTGAATCTGCCGAGATATGAAAAAGGCGATTTGACCGAACAGGTGACCGTTAACCACAACGGAAATACCTCACAGGAAATACGCATCAAAAACTGGAGCAAACGTATCGACCACCGTCACCACGCAATCGATGCGCTGACCATTGCCTCCACCCCGACAGGAATTATTCAACTGCTAAACCGCCTGAATACACTGAAAGATATTGAATTCAAACCGTTTGACCAGCAGGGGCGCGAATTCCACGAAAAGTTGAGCAGACTTGAAAAATATGCCCTTTCACAACCGCATTTCAGTTATGCCGAAGTGAAAGACGCTGCCGACAATATTCTGGTATCATTCAAACCCGGCAAAAAGGTATCTTCTACCGGCCAACGATATATTTACAGAGGCAAGAAACGTATTCCGGTGCAAACCAACAAGGTTATTCCGCGTGGTGCATTGAGCAAAGAAACAGTTTACGGGATGAACCGGTATTATGATTCCAAAGGCGAACTGAAAAACCGATCTGTAGTCAAGACTCCACTTTTGGGCATTGTCAAACCGAAAGATGTAGAATCCATTGTTGATTGTGCAATCCGCGAACTTGTACGCGCCCGCCTTGAAGCCTTCAAATGGAACGCAAAAGAAGCATTTGCTACACCTTTATTTTCAGACAAGGCGCAAACCAAAGAGATTCGCTCCGTCAGATGTTTTGCAAATCTTGACGCTATCGTTCCTGTAAGATATGACGAAAACGGAAAACCGACAGGATATGTGCAACCGAGAAACAACCACCATGTTGCGTTCTACAAAGATGAAAAAGGCAAAACAAACGAACATATTGCCACTTTCTGGAATTGTGTAGAAAGACGGAAATACAATATTCCGGTTATTGTTACAGATCCTGTAAGATTATGGGATGATATCAATGCCCGCCCGGAACAATTACCGGAATCGTTCCTTGTACAACTTCCGAAACCGCAGGACGGTGAATTCCAGTTCTCCATGCAGAGAAACGAAATGTTAATCCTCGGAATGGACGAAACAGCTTATCAGGATGCCATAAAATCCAGAGACAAAGCCTCTTTGGCGAAATATCTGTACAAGGTGCAGAAACTGGCTCACAATGATTATTGCTTCAGTCTGCATACTGAAACACAATATGACCCGACAAGAACAAATAAAGAAGATAGACGTTTTTTACGTACCAGTATTAAATCATTATTTGAAAAGAATCCTCATAAAGTATATGTATCTCTAACCGGAGAAATTAAACCGCTATGGTAAAACGAACCCTCTATTTCGGCAATCCCGCTTATCTGAGTCTGAAAAACGACCAGTTAGTGCTGAGATTGCCCGATGTGGAGAAAAACAAAGAATTGCCGCTCAAATTCAAGAAAGAGGCCGAGCGGACTATCCCGGTAGAAGATATCGGCTATATCGTTCTTGACCATAAACAAATCACGCTGACACAGGGATTGCTTGAAGCTTTGATAGAAAACAACGTTGCCGTTATCAGCTGCAACTCTTCCCGACTTCCCGCCGGACTGTTTCTTCCGTTTGCCGGAAGCAGCATACAAAG
>SAMEA104404097__coassemble_902_pt1 | contig 26558 bp, 22 predicted proteins | sample SAMEA104404097__metabat2_high_PE_098 | metagenome-assembled genome bin SAMEA104404097 (sample SAMEA104404097) | Balaenoptera acutorostrata | reverse complement strand
GGCTGTTGCTCTATCCAGCTGAGCTACTGGACCAGACCTCAATACCTCAAATTTAGTCATAGACTTCCTTCAAAAGCGGTGCAAAGTTAAGTATAATGATTGAAATATTCAAATCTTTTGCCTTTAATTTATATCCTGAGGCTAATAATTTTAATTATTGCTTGTTATTTTATCAATTCAGGCTGTTCAGAACCTCTTTGATTTTTTTGTATGTGGTAATACGGGTAGGAACCAATGGCAGGCGAAGTTCGTTTTCAATAAAGCCCATTGCATTCAGCAAGCACTTTACTCCTGCAGGGTTCCCGTCTACAAACAACAGACTGAATAGTTCGTTGAATTTGTGATGAATTGGCAGAGCATTGGCGTAATCACCGGCAAGTGCAAGACATACCATTTTGCTGAATTCTTTAGGGAAGGCGTTACCGATAACTGAAATAACCCCAACAGCTCCAAGAGTAATTAATGGGAATGTTATACCGTCATCGCCGGATATAACCATAAATTCCTCCGGTTTGTTCTGGATAATGGCGTCCATTTGTGCCATATTTCCGGATGCTTCTTTGATTCCAATAATATTTTCAAAATCGCGTGCAAGACGCAAAGTGGTTTCGGCGGTCATATTGACCCCGGTACGACCCGGTACGTTATAAAGGATAACTGATATCGGACATGACTCGGCAATTGCCTTGTAGTGTTGGTAAATGCCTTCCTGTGACGGCTTGTTGTAGTATGGAACAACTGACAATATCGCATCAAACGGACTCAAATCAGTATCTTTGATTGCCTGTATAACTCCCATCGTATTATTGCCCCCGATACCCAACACTAACGGGACTCGTCCGTTGACTCGATCCACAATAAAGTTTCTGACGGATTCCTGTTCCTCCGGAGTCAGAGTAACCGTTTCAGCCGTCGTGGCAAGGGCGACGATGTAGTCAACACCGTTTTTTATCTGGTATTCAATAAGACGGGCAAGACTGTTATAGTCTACTGATTTGTCGCTGTGAAACGGTGTTATCAGGGCGATACCCATCCCTTTCAGATTTATTCTGCGCATATATTGTTTAGCGGTAAATATTATTTTTTATGTTTGAAATGATTCGTTATTTTTGTCTTATAAATTTTTGTAAAATGAATCAGTTCAATAAACTTGTATCCGGAAATATTCCGGTATTGGTAGATTTTTATGCTACATGGTGTGGACCATGTAAAATGATGCATCCAGTTCTCGAAGAATTGAAAAGAGAAGTCGGAGACAGAGCAAGAATTGTCAAAATTGATGTTGACAAATTCTCATCCATAGCCTCAACTCTTCAAATACAATCTGTACCGACACTGATGATATATAAAAACGGTGTTCAGTACTGGAAACAGTCTGGAGCTGTGTCGTGTTCGGTTCTCGAAAAAGAACTGAAAAAACTTTTCTGATTATTCAGAGAACATTGAACCCGGAAGTTCACGGCAATTGTATTGTGATGCCATGATTTCTCCGTAAGCACCGGCGGAACGCAATGCGATTAAATCACCGCGTCTGGTGACCGGCAGGATTTCATCAGTTCCGAACATGTCGGAAGATTCGCAAATCGGACCAACAACATCATATTTGTCGTTTTCCGGTTCTTCAGAGGTGATATTTTCAATTTTGTGGTGAGCCTGATAAAGGGCAGGGCGTATAAGGTCTGTCATGCCGGCATCTACCATCACAAATTTCTTGTTTACACCGTGTTTTACGTAAATAACGCGGGTAATCAAACTTCCGCACTGCGCTACTATTGAGCGCCCAAGTTCAAAATGTACCTGCTGGCCTGCACGGACATTCAATTTGCTTTTGAAAATGTTGAAATAGGATTCGAAATCGGTAATCGGGTTTTCATCCGGGTTTACATAATCAATTCCAAGTCCGCCTCCGACATTAATAATTTCAATTTTTGCGCCTAAAGATTCGATATGCGGAATCAGTTTGTTGATTCTGTAGCAAAGCCTTTCGTACGGTTCAAGGTCTGTCAACTGGGAACCGATATGGAAATGCAGACCTCTCAAATTGATATTCTCAAATTCAAGTGCTTTGCAAACAACCATATCTAGCATATCCAGACTAATACCGAACTTATTTTCGTTAAGACCTGTAGTTATGTATTTGTGAGTGTGCGCATCAATGTTCGGATTCACACGGATTGCAACATTTGCAATTTTACCCGCTTTGCCGGCAAACTCGTTGATAACTTCAAGTTCATTCAATGATTCGACATTGAAACACAATATATTTGAATCAAGACCCGCCTGGATTTCTTTGTCGGTTTTGGCAACACCGGCAAATACGATTTTGCGGCTGTCAAAACGCGCGTTCAATGCCGCTTTCAATTCGCCGCCGCTGACGCAGTCAATACCGAGACCGGATTGTTGAATTACTTTCAAAATGCCCGGATTGGCATTTGCTTTGATGGCATAGTGCACGTGAAACGGGTATCCGCTGATGTTGGTCTTGACTGTTTCAAGAGTTTCGTTCAGCAGATTTGTATCGTAGTAATACAACGGAGTTTTCGCTGCATTGAATCGTTCTGTCGGAAATACTGTTTCCATAATATTATTTCTTTTTAAACAGATAATCACTCAGATTGTTCAATGCTTTTACTTTGTCTTCTTTACGGACAATCAGTGAGATGTTGTAGTTGCTTCCTCCATATGAAATCATTCGAACAGGAATATCTTTAAGCGCTTGAAGAACTTCTGATTCAAAGCCGAAGTTGGTCCATTCTAAATCACCGACAACGCAGATAATAACCATGTCTCGGTCAACGGTAACAGTACCGAATTTTTTCAAATCGTCAAGAATGCTGTCCAGATTCTTTTCGCTGTCAATTGAAACGGATACGCCGACCTCAGAAGTGGCAATCATATCGATTGGTGTTTTGTAAGTTTCGAAAATTTCAAAAACTTTTCTCAAAAAACCATATGCAAGCAACATTCTGCCTGATTTGACTTTGATAGCAGTGATGTTGTCTTTTGCCGCGATGGCTTTGATTGATTTGCCGGTTGTGCAGTTGTATATCAAAGTACCTTTAGCTTCTGGTTTCAATGTGTTCAGCAAACGAACCGGAATATTGTTTAATTTAGCAGGAAGAACACATGTCGGATGCAGTATTTTTGCACCAAAGTATGCAAGTTCGGCAGCTTCCTCAAAATGAAGGAAATCCACCGGTTGTGTTCCTGTAACAAAACGGGGATCATTGTTGTGCATACCGTCAATATCAGTCCAGATCTGGATTTCTTCAAGGTTCAGAGCTGCACCGATAAGAGATGCTGAATAGTCGCTGCCGCCGCGTTGAAGATTGTCTACTTCACCGTATGCGTTACGGCAGATATATCCTTGAGTAATGTAGATTTCGGCATCCTGAAATTTTTCAAGCAATCCGGTCAGCTTTTGTGCTATGTATTGGCAATCCGGTTCTCCGTTTTTGTCAGTTTTCATATAGTCAAGAGTCGGAAGCAATGCGGAATTTACCCCTTTGGAATGAAGGTATATATTCATCATTGCAGTTGACATCAGTTCTCCTTGTGCAAGGATTTCTTTTTCATCAAACGTTGTGAAAACATCCTTTGTAAAGGAACGGATATAGTTAAAGCAGGCTTTAATCTCTGTTAGAGCCTCTTCTTTGTATTCTTCGTCGTTAAATAGTTCGTCAATAGTACAGAAATATTTCTGTTCAAGCATATTGATAGTTTCTTTTGCACCGTCGGTATTTTTTTTATATAAATAATCTGAAATTTCTACAAGAGTATTTGTTGTACCTGACATGGCTGAAAGAACGATGATATTTTTACCTTTGGAGGTAATCAATTCAGCAACATCTTTGATTCTTTCTGCGGAGCCCACCGAAGTGCCCCCAAATTTCATTACTTTCATTAAGCTTTTTCTCTGTTAATTTTATTTGAATTCAATAATTTTTTTGTTTTCGCATTTTAATACACGTCCCGGAAATTCTTCAACCAGATTGATGTTGTGGGTTGCCATCAGCACTGTTGTTCCCGCTTTGCAGATTTTAGACAAAAGAGACAAAATCTGATGGCCTGTTTCCGGATCCAGGTTGCCTGTAGGTTCGTCTGCAAGAATCAGTTCCGGTTGATTCAGCAATGCACGCGCAATAACGATGCGCTGCTGTTCGCCGCCTGATAATTCGTGTGGCATTTTGTAGGATTTTGTACCCATGCCAACTTCCTTCAATACGTAATCGATACGTTCATCAATCTCTTTGGCGTCTTTCCATCCTGTAGCCTTCAGCACAAAGGCAAGGTTGTCATATACGGAACGGTCTGTGAGTAGTTGGAAATCCTGAAATACGATACCGATTTTTCTGCGGAGCATCGGAACCTCTTTGCGTTTGATTTCAGCAAGATTGTAGTCAAATACATACGCTTCATCCGCTTTCAGAGGAATTTCACTGTACATAGATTTTATAAGTGTACTTTTGCCGCAGCCGACTTTCCCGATAAGATATATAAATTCTCCTTTCCCGATTTGAAGATTTACATCTTTCAGAACAATCAGTTCCTTGCGGTATAATTCTACATTTTTATAATCTACAATGACGCTCATAATCTTTCTGTTATATGTAACTTACAAAAATACTGATTAATATCTGATTTTTAAAGGTTGAAAACTCTATTAACAAAAAAAAATGGTTTCTGCGCATATTTGCGTTGAAAACCATTAGATATTATGGTAAATGAAGATTTAGTTGAATACAACCGTTTTGTTGTTGTAGGCAAGAATCTTGCGCTGGATATGCTTTTCAACAGCCCGGGACAGAACGATTTTTTCAAGATCGCGGCCTTTGTGAACCAGATCTTCTACAGTGTCTTTGTGGGTGATTCGAACGATATCCTGTTCTATAATCGGACCGGCATCAAGGTCTGTAGTCACATAGTGGCTTGTAGCTCCGATAAGTTTTACGCCGCGTTCGTATGCTGCGTGATACGGTTTTGCTCCCACGAATGCCGGCAGGAATGAATGGTGGATATTGATGATTTTATTCGGATATCTGTTAATGAAATCTTCGGACAAAACCTGCATGTATCTTGCCAGTACAATGAAATCGATATTGTATTTTTCAAGCAGTTCGAATTCTTTCTGTTCCTGTTCTGCTTTTGTTTCTTTGGTAATCGGAATAACCTCAAACGGAATATTAAACTGTTTACCGACTTTCTGCAAATCGGGGTGGTTGCTGACAATCAACGGGATTTCAACATCCCAGTCTCCGGCAGTGTATCGGGCAAGGATATCATACAGGCAGTGGGACATTTTTGAAACAAACAACGCCATCCTTTGCGGTTTGCTGGTGAAACGGATTTTGTATTCCATTTTATATCTTTGGCCAAAAAGTGTGTAGAAATAATCGTTGATTTTTTCCTTCGGTATTGCAAAGTTTTCCAAATCCCATTCTACACGCATGTAGAATATCCCTTTTGCGCGGTCTACGTACTGATCCAGATAAAGAATGTTACCGCCGTTTGTATTGATGAAATCGGTTAGAATTGCAATGATACCCGGCTGGTCGGGGCAGTGCATTAACAATACTGCGTGATTATGTCTGTTTTGTTCCATTTTTATTTGTTGAGTTTCGCAAATTGTTGCTGATTTAGGTTGCAAATATACAAAATAAGTATCGAATTATAAATTATTATGCAATAAATTTAATATTTTATTGAAAACGACTCCAATTTATAAAGTATGCTTTTGTGATTAAAAATGCCCGTTTTATCTTTATTTTGATGCGGATTTTTGCTAAATTTGCAATAATAAAACTATTGAAAATACCGTTTATGGCCGAAGATATAAAATCCCGAATAGAAGCGCTTCGCGCAGAATTGAATGAACATAATTACAATTATTATGTTTTGAATATGCCGTCGATTTCTGATAAAGAATTTGATGACAAAATGCGAGAACTGCAGGATTTGGAAAATGATAATCCTCAATATTTTGATGAATCCTCCCCGACACAACGCGTCGGAAGTGATTTGAGCCAGTCTTTCAAGCAGGTAAAGCACGAGCGACAGATGATGTCGTTGAGCAACACTTATTCCATAGAAGAAGTTGAAGACTTTTTGCGCAGAGTCGACAAGGAGCTTGCTAATGGGGAAGATGTTGAAATTATCGGCGAGATGAAATTCGACGGTACATCCATATCGCTAACATACGAGCACGGCAAACTTGTCAGAGCCGTAACCCGTGGAGACGGTGAGAAAGGGGATGATGTTACAGCGAATGTAAAGACCATCAAGAGTATTCCTCTAAAGCTGAGGGAAGGCAATTATCCCGATAAATTTGAAGTCCGGGGCGAGATTCTTATGCCGTGGAAGGTATTCGAAGATTTGAACAAAGAACGTGCATATAATGAAGAACAGTTGTTCGCAAATCCGAGAAACGCGGCTGCAGGTACACTGAAAATGCAGAATTCTTCGGAAGTTGCCAAGCGAAAACTGGATGCATACGTGTATTTCCTTTTGGGTGACAATCTTCCCGCAGACAATCATTATGATAATATGCAGGTCGTGAAATCATGGGGATTCAAGGTCTCTGATATTATGACCAGACTGCACAGTATTCAGGATGCATTGGATTTTATCAACCGATGGGATGAAGAACGAAAGAATCTTCCGATAGCAACAGACGGTCTTGTATTCAAAGTTAATTCATTGAAACAGCAGGAAATGCTGGGCGCGACTGCTAAATCTCCGAGATGGGCGACTGCATACAAGTTTCAGCCGGAAAGAGCATGCACTAAACTGAAATTTGTTTCTTTTGAAACCGGACGTATGGGAAACATCACTCCGGTAGCGAATCTTGAGCCTGTTTTGTTGTCAGGGACAATTGTCAAGCGTGCATCATTGCACAACGAAGATATTATCAAGAACCTTGATATTCATGAAGGTGACTTCCTTTATGTAGAAAAAGGCGGTGAAATTATTCCTAAAATTGTAGGTGTTGACATAGACCAGCGTGAAGGCGGTTCAGAACCGGTTCATTTTGTGAAGACTTGTCCTGTATGCGGTTCTCCACTTGTTCGTGAAGAGGGAGAAGCGGCCTGGGTATGTCCGAACAAATATTATTGTCAGCCGCAGATTACCGGAAAAATCGAACATTTCGTTGGCCGCAGGATGATGAATATTGACGGTATTGGTGAAGAAATAGCAGAAGTCCTGTATAAAATGGGACTAGTTAAGAATATTGCCGATATATACGATTTGACAGAAGAAAAACTGCTGACAGTTGACCGTTTCAAAGAGAAATCTGTTGCCCGAATCATGAAAGGAATTAATGATTCGTTGAAAGTGCCGTTTGAACGTGTGATTTTTGCATTGTCCATTCCTTATGTAGGAGAAACCGTTTCCAAGAAGCTTGCTTTCGCTGTTGGAAATATTGATACATTGATGAGTATGAATGTCGAGCAGTTGTCATCTATTGATGAGATTGGAGAAAAGATTGCGACAAGTATTGTAGAATATTTTGCAGAGCCGATTAACCGTGCGATAGTAGAGCGGTTGAAGATTGCAGGTGTTCATATGGCCATCAAGGAAGATGAAAATACTAAACGAACCACATTGCTGGAAGGTAAATCAATTGTAATCAGCGGTGTGTTTGAACATCATTCAAGAGACGAGTACAAGGCATTAATTGAATTGAACGGCGGCAAGAATGTCGGTTCAATATCGTCTAAAACAAGTTTCGTACTTGCGGGTGAGAATATGGGACCTTCCAAATATGAAAAGGCAAACAAACTCGGTGTTGACATCATTAGTGAAGATGAATTCAGAAAAATGATAAACGAAATAGAATAGCGGAATATGTACGAACCATTAGCGGAAAGAATGCGGCCGAAGTCGCTTGACCAGTATATCGGTCAGAAACATCTGGTGGGTGAAGGTGCCATAATACGCAGAATGATAGAAACCGGAAATATATCCTCATTTATTTTGTGGGGCCCTCCGGGTGTGGGCAAAACCACTCTTGCAAAAATTATAGCGGAACAGATACAGGTGCCGTTCTATACGTTGTCTGCCGTAACTTCCGGAGTAAAAGAGGTTCGTGAGGTATTGGACCGCTGCAAGGCTGATTCCCGAAGCGTATTTGTAAAGGGCAGGCCGATTCTGTTTATCGATGAAATTCACCGTTTCAACAAATCTCAGCAGGATTCATTGCTGGGGGCAGTTGAAACAGGTACGTTTACGCTTATCGGTGCAACTACCGAGAATACTTCATTTGAAGTGATTCGTCCGCTGCTTTCAAGAGCTCAGGTTTATGTTCTGAAGCCGCTTGAGAGTGAAGATTTGCTTTAACTGCTGTATCGAGCAGTTCAAACCGATAGCATCTTTAGAGACCGGGAGGTTCGTATAGAGCAGACCGAGGCTCTGCTGAGATTTGCAGGAGGTGATGCCCGGAAAATGCTGAACATACTGGACTTGATTTTGCAGTCAGTCAAAGGTAACGAGCCGTTTGTAATCAATGACGATATTGTAATCAACAGATTGCAGGAAAATCCGATGGCATTTGACAAAAACGGAGAGATGCATTATGATATTATTTCCGCGTTTATCAAATCTGTTCGCGGCAGCGATCCGGATGCAGCGGTTTACTGGCTGGCGAGGTTGATAGCGGGGGGAGAAGACCCTAAATTTATAGCTCGACGACTGGTGATTCTTGCAGCGGAAGATATAGGCTTGGCGAATCCGAACGCATTGCTGCTTGCAAACAGTACATTTGATGCGATAGCAAAAGTAGGTTGGCCGGAAGGTCGTATTATTCTGTCCGAATGTGCCGTATATCTGGCAACATCACCGAAAAGCAATTCAGCATATAATGCGATTAACCTGGCGCTGGATTATGTGCAAAGAACCGGAAATACAACGGTGCCGATGCATTTGAGAAACGCTCCGACAAAGTTGATGAAAGATTTGGGATATGCGAAAGATTACAAATATTCGCACGACTATCCCGAGCATTTTGTTCAGCAGGAATTCTTGCCGGAAGAACTGCATAATCCGAGATTCTGGCATGCGTGTCCGAACCCGTCAGAAACGAAGATGAAAGACAGAATGGACCGTTATTGGGGAAAAGACAAGAAAGCATAAGACAATAAAAGCGACATCTGAAGGATGTCGCTTTTATTCGTTTCCAATATATTTTTGAAAGGCTATTCTTTTCGTTCCGTTATGGCAATAGATAATGCCGCAATATTCAAATCCGTTGCGGATAATTGCATCTTTCATTGGCTTGTTATCCTTGTGAGTATCTATTCTTATATTGTCAATCTGTTCGAAACACCAGTTAAGGCATATCTCGGTAATCCCTTTTGTCTGTCCGCTTGATGCGATTCTGTGAATTACTCCGTACGGTTTGTCATTCAACCATTTCCCATTTTCGATAATATCATAAGTTGGATCTGTTCCAATTATAAAAGTAAATATTCCGGTAATTTTTTTTTTGCCATCAACGATAACATAGCTGTTGCCGTTATTGATATCATTTATGATAAAATCTTCGGAGGGGTAGCCGTTTGTCCATTGGTTCGGATTCCCTTTTGCAGTCATAAAATTCCTCGCTCCGGAATATATATTCATTGCTGCAGACATATCATTAAAAGTAGTCTTTCTGATTTTCATAATGCAAATTTAGCAGATTTTGTGCATAAAAAAGCTCCGAACTTAAAATAAGTCCGGAGCGTATGCTTAATTTAGTCCATTTATTATTTCAATTTTGACATAATGTTTTTAGGAACTACGTTTTTGTTTACAAGAATGCTAAGAGTCTTGGCTTTGAAGTAAGGCATAGAAACATAGAAGAAACCGTCGTAAATCTGGTTTGAATTCCATGAGTTCTGAACTTTGTAGTATTTGTTGCCTTCCTGGTCAACAGCAGTACCAACGATAACCATACCGTGGTCATCTGTAGTTTCCTGGCTGTCGAACATTTCCTGACGGGATTCCTGAGTTACTTCAATTTCTTCGCAAGGACCTGTGATTTTGTTCTGTTCTTCAGTGCGGGCTTTGTTTGAAAGTTTCACCCAACGAGCCAATTCTGTACCTTCCATGTCTTTTTCTTCTTTGATAACAGGAATTACAGCATAACCTTTCTGCCATTTGAAACCTTTTTCGCTAACATCAGCTGCCCATGTAACAGGGTGCCCTTTTTCAATAGCATTGTCAACGATAGCCTGAAGTTCGTCAAGTTTTACGTTGGTATAAGAACCCCACAACCAGTTGTCTGCAACTTCAAGAGGGAAGCTTTCATAGAACGGGTGGTGTGTGTATGAAGTAAATGCCATATAGTCGTCTGCGTCAAGACCAAGTTCTTTGGCATATGATTCCGGAGTGTAAGTTTTACCTTTGTATTCGAATGTTTCAGGAATTTCACCAAAGTATGCGTCAAGGATACCTTTGTAACCTTCGAACCATACCGGAGAAAGTTTTTTACCCGGAACTTTGGCTACTGTTTTCAAATAGTTGATAAGCAATTCTGCAACTTCAGAGTGGTTGTGTTTGTCCTCTCCGTATTTGATGCCTTTGTATGCTTCTTCCGGCATAGCACCGTAGCGTTTCATAACATAAGGTACGTCAAGAATACTACCGCCCTGGTTGAAGTTGATAGTTCCGTACATACGGATATATTTCATTGCTTTGTCTTCGTAACATTTGCGGACAACGAACATTTCAGAAAGGTCAAGTTCACCATCGTGATTGCGAAGGTACTCTTCTTCAAGGAATGTGTTACCGGAGAAGCACCAGCATGTTCCTGATTTGTTTTGGTCACGAACCGGAGACAATTTGATTGTCTTTACGTCTGTGAATTTAAAGCCTGTGCTGTCAGGTGTTACGATTCCGTCTTCTGCAGATGCCTGAGAGCAAAGTGCTACAGCTGCAAGGGCTGTAAGAATGTACTTTAGGTTCATAATTTTATGTTTTTGAGGTTAAATATTTAATTCGTCTCTGATTGCATTAACAAAATCCCAGAATCCGTCTTCTATCGGTGCAAGGATGTTTTTCTTTTCCTTTTTCTTTTCCGGAAGGAAGATTTTCAATCCGTTGTGAATGCATTTGATATCCAAATCTGCATCCATAACCATCGGTTCTCCGTCAATATGCATAATTCCGCGTTTGGGGCGATGGATGGTCAGTTCTTTGGTTCTGAATGAATGAATATTGGTATCCTGGTCAATATGTTTGGTAAATAGTAATATTCCCAGAACTGCAGTATCAAGTGGCGTGAACGGATGAATTACCGTAACATCAATCAAACCGTCCTGCATATTGGCCTGTGGAGTGATATAAGCATTATTTCCGTATTGGGACGCATTTCCGCAAGCGATGACAAATGCCTTTTCCGTAATCTCGTTGTCCGCAGTTTCGATATTGTATATTTCACTGCGGTATTTTAGATATTCAACAAGTGTTTTTTGAATGTACGTAAGAGGTCCGCGTTTCTTTGATTCTGCAAATTTTTCGCTGACATGAGCGTCAAAACCTACACCGCATGTGCAAAAAAATGGAGTGCCGTTTACTGTACAGTAATCAATTTTTTCAATGTAATTGTCATTAATAAGTTCGAGTGCTTTCTCTATATTAATCGGAATGTTGAGATGTCTGGCAAGTCCGTTCCCGGAACCGCATGGAATAACTCCTAATGCTACATTCGAATCGATTAATGCTGATGCAACTTCATTGATTGTCCCGTCTCCTCCGATAGCAAGTACACCGTGATAACCTCCGTCAATAGCCATTCGGGCCAGTTCTGTTGCGTGACCGGGTTTCTTGGTAAAACGGACGGTTATATCAAAAAGATTCTTGTCAAGAGTCTTTTCAATTGTCTCCGGAACATATTCTTTGTTAGCAGTTCCGGAAATGGGATTGATAATTGCAAATATTTTATATCTTTGTTTCAAAATCCGTATTTTGATACCAAATGCAAAGATAATAATTTTATATAAATTATAACGGTTTGAAAACGGATAAGCGAACAAAAGAAAGTATGAAATGTTTTATTGTAAAAAAGTTTAAGTTATGAATAGAAAACCGGGTGAAATATCGGTCAACATTTTCGCATTGGTTGCCGGTATTGTATTAATTGTTTTGCACAATGAATTGCAGTTGTTGAATTACATAGTGATACTGGTAGGATTGGGCATTATTTTGCCGTCTGCATTTATGATTTATTCATTCTTCAAAACAAGAAATGAAATCATGCCTAATGCAGGGGGAATAATAGCATTGATATTTTCAATAATGGCGGCTACTTTGGGCATTGTAATGATTGCGAAACCGGTGATTTTTGTCGGTTTGCTGACATACCTGCTGGCTGCTTTGCTGATTATTTCGGGATTGTACCATATTATTTATATGGCTGCAAGTTCCAAAATTTACAAGTTCCCTTTCTGGTATTATATTTTGCCGGCATTGATTCTTGCAGCTGGAATTGTAATTATGGCCACAGATCTTGCAAAAATTCAGGCGGTTGTAGTTCTGGTTACAGGTATTGCACTTGTATTGTTTGCCGTGCATTCCGCAATAGCAAATATCGTATTGAAACGAATTCTTAAAATGGAGAACAGAGACTAAAAATTTCTGTATATATGAAAGAAGTCCGGCCTTGACTAAGACCGGACTTCTTTTTGTATCTTAATATTGCTTTTATTCGTCAAATGCGGATTGAATTCTCATCTTGGCATATTCGATAATCATTTCGCCGACTTCTTCAACACCCAAAACTGAAGAATCGACTGTCATGTCGTATGATGCTGCATCACCCCAGATTTTGTCGGTATAGTAATTGTAGAAATTAGCACGAAGTTTGTCTCTTTTACGGGCATAGTCTCTTGCTTCCTCTTCGGTGCAGCATTCATGTCTTTCAAGAATTCGTTTGACGCGGGATTCTATGGAGCCGTGAATGAAAACATTGATACAGCAAGGATGCTCGCGTAGAATATAGTCTGCGCTTCGACCTACAATAACACAGGAATTTTCGTGGGATATCTTTTTAATAACGTCACTTTGGATGGAATAAATACTGTCCGGAGAAAGGGGAGATGTTGAATTTAGGAACGAAGTCAGACCGTATCCCGGATTGAAAGAAAAAAGATTGTCGAAGAATGACGGAGATCTTTCATCCGCTTTTTCAAAGAATTCAGTGCATACGCCGCTGTTTTTTGAAGCTTCGGCAAGAAGTTCCTTGTCATAATATTTAATTCCAAGTTTGTCTGCAATATATTTTCCTATTACACGGCCGCCGCTGCCAAATTGACGGCCAATTGTAATTACATATTTGGGTTCAGTCATAATCTGTAACTTTTGTTTGTTACAAAATTAGAAATAAAAAATATATATCCAAATAATTATGGATAAAAATTAATTATTTTATGCTGAATATTTAGGTTATATGCAATATTTATGCATATAAGTGCTATTTACTGCTTTTTCCTCCCTGCAAATCCGAGTTCTCGATGGTCTTGTTTGTCTTCTTGACACCGGCTTTCAATTCGCCGAATCTGAATGAAACGGAGAAGTAAACATTCTGTTTGTTATATCTGTATACTGATGTTCCGGTATAGTCTCCGTTAATGATGTTCTGTTCCATTCGGGTTTTGCTGTTACCGATGGGATTGGTTGCTGAAATTCGAAATGTCAGTTTGTCATCTTTCAGGAAGGAACGGGAGAGATTGATTGAGTAGTCGGCATATAATGTTCCGTTTCTATAATACAAATCAGAAATACCTGATTTATACAAACTTCCGGTTAATCCCAGTTTAATTTTCCATGGTAGTATCTGGTTGAAAATTGCATAGGCATACATATTCCAGCCGTAATTTTTCAGTCCGGTATCATTGTTTCGGATGTCGGCATATCCTACATGTCCGTTAATCATAAAATCGGTTTTGCGGGCAATCTGCCATTTCAGATACAAACTCGCCCCTATAGATTTTTCGGATCCGATATTATCGTATGTAAAGTGTTTGATGTTGTCTTTTACAAATATTGTACTTGTAATCATATTGTCGCTGTAGCCGCCGGTTGCGGTAAGGTTTAATATGATTTTAGGTGTCATCAAACTGTAATTTAAAGACAACGAATGTCTTCGGGAACTCTCAAGATCCGGATTTCCGTAGTTCCATGATGTGGGACTTTTAGTTATTGCCGGATTGAGATAGTAAATTCCCGGACGGTTGATTCTTGTGGCAAAATTCAACTTCAGATTATTTGATGGATTGATTTTGTAATTCAAACTCAGCGTTGGAACAAAATCGTTAAAATCACTGCTGAAATTATTCTGCGGTTTATATTTGTCTTTTGACGCCAGATGTGAATATTCATATCTCAATCCGGCACGCGCTCCCCATTTAAGAGTATTGTATGAATACTCGGCGTACAATGCCGCAACCTGGGTGTCGTGATGGAAAATACTTTCAACTTTTTCCGTCTTTTCGTAATCAGTTACAGTATTGCTTTTGTTCAGACGCAAAATATATTTGGCTCCTGTCTCAATTTTATGCCCTTTGCCGAACGGCCTTGTCCAGTCGAACTGAAAGGTATGTTCCTGAAAATTCATATCTCCGGTCCGGTATTGCCATCGGTTGATATGCGTGGCATTGATGATGTCAAAATATTCGGTTCTTGATTCATCGTCAGAATTGGTAGTGCTTACAAGATAGGAGAATATCAAAGACTCATTCTTGCGGTGGGTTAGATGCTGGTAATCCAGTTTCCCGTACAAATCGTAATAACTGTTTTTGTTGTCGTCGTTTTTGTATTTCCACGAATTTAGCAGATTGTTTTCTGTGTCATACATTTCGTTGATTCCGTATCCGTTTCTTTTAGAGTCATTGTAGTAACCGCCGAACATAAAGGTTATCAGATTCAGGGAATCGATTTCGAGACTGTTGTCGATATTGCCGTAATGGAACCATCCCGGATAATCGTTCCATCCGGATGATTTTTCGGTAATGCCGGACTGGATGTATCTGTTCTCTGATGAGAATTCGCTTTTTGTGATTTTACTGCCGCTATTTTGAAAACCGTAATTAAAACTTCCCGTATATTTACCGATTTGAGTTGTGAGATACGCGCTTCCGTTGTAGGAGTCTTTAACTGAAGCACCCGCATTGACCGAACCGGCAACGCCCTTGAAAACGGCATTGTCAATGGTAACTATATTCAAAATGCCGGTTAACCCTTCGGCATCATATTTCGCTCCTGGTTCAGTGATAACCTCGACTCGTTTTATGATATTTGCCGGAATGGATTTCAGTACGTCTTTCGGATTATTGGACCATGACGTATTCGGTTTGCCGTTTTTGTATATTTTGAAACTTGAACTGCCGTTTACCTGAATATTATCCTGTCCGTCAACGGTAACGTACGGTACTTTTTTCAACATTTCCAACAGATTGTTAGTCTTTGAATCTTCGTCCGACTGCATATCGTATTTGACACGGTCTATTTCTGTGCTAATAAGCGGTTTTTGTGCAGTTACTACGATTTCAGACAACAAATTTTCATTGTCATGCAAAGTCAGAGTCCCCAGATCTGTAGTACCTGAGTTTTCGACAGAAAAGTCTTGATTTAAAGGATTTTTGCCGACAGATGTTATTTGCAATGAATATTTACCCTTGGATGAAATGGAATCAACAAAAAATCCGTTTAAATCGGTAATATTAGTTATAATCGGTTTCTTTGTCTTACCAGATTTGAATATTTTGATGGTTGCAAAAGATTCCGCATTCCCCAGTGAGTCTTTTAGCAGAAAACGGATATGATATTTGTTCGTAGCTTCGGCACAGATACTGCAGAATATAATCAATACAAACAGTTTAGTTATTTTTTTCATGAGACTATTATATTTTTTCACCGTTATTCTTTTATTTCGGTATCAAGTCTGAATATTCTATACCGCCACATTTTAGGCAGTATAGTATACTAATTAGATTTATTTGAAAGAATAAAAATTGCGCAAATATAAAAAAAAAAGGTATATTTGCAATAAATTAATGAAATTGTATATGAACTCAGAAATAATAAAAAAATTAAGCAAAGCGGAAGACGGTCTTGCCATATATGAATATATGGCAAATAATATCGATAATCTGTCTGACGCTGATGTAAAGGAATTGATAGACTTGATGACTAGAGTAGACCGAAATGGTCAGTTTGCTGTAAGTACTGCAAGATATTTGCATGCGGTTGAAGACAACAAATATGCCGAATATGTTGATATCCTTGTAAAAGCCGCGATTGAAAAAGATCGTGAAAGAAAATATATTATAGATTTGCTGGCTGCATTCTGGGGATCGGATTACATGGATCACGTTGCAGAACTGAACGCTTCTGACGATAATTTCAGACGTATCTACAAGCGTATCTACAATACAGGTATGTAATTTAATATGAGAAAAATATTTATGGTTATGGCTGTGCTTTGTACAGCCATAATGCTTTTAAACTCATCTGAAAACAAGATAACCAATATTATGACTGACAATTGTAAAAAAGTCCTTATAAAAACTTCTTTGGGAGATATTAAAGTTGCGCTGTATAATGAAACTCCGAAACATCGTGACAATTTTCTGAAACTTGTTGAAGAAAAATATTACGAGGGTACATTGTTTCACCGTGTCATCAAGCAGTTTATGATTCAGGCCGGTGACGGTGAATCCAAAAATGCAGTTCCGGGGCAGCAACTTGGAGCGGGCAACATCGGTTATACAATTCCGGCAGAGTTCGTTTATCCGAAATATTTCCACAAAAAAGGAACACTTGCTGCTGCACGTACTGCAGACCAGATTAATCCTGAAAAAGAATCTTCAGGTTCACAGTTCTATATTGTAACCGGTCAGGTTTTCAAAAAGCAGGCGCTGGACCAGATGCTTCAGCAAATGGAATACCGTAAAAAACAGAATCTGTTCCAGAAAAATGCGGCTCCATACCGAAAAGAACTGATGAAAATGCAGATTGCCAAAGATATGGAAGGTTTTGAAGCTATCAGACAGAAAGTGATTGATATGACAGAAAAGGAATATGCCGAAAATCCGGTTGTGTTTACTGAAGAACAGATTGAAGCATATACAACTGTCGGCGGTGCTCCTCATCTTGACGGCGATTATACCGTGTTCGGTGAAATTGTAGACGGAATGGATGTCGTGGCAAAAATTGAAGCAGTACAAACAGACCGTTCCGACAGACCGAAAGAAGATATAAAGATTATATCTGCAGAAGTAGTGGAATAGCTATGATAGAATTTTCGACACATACTCTTAATAACGGATTAAGACTCGTTCACCATCGCGATTACACTTCCAGGTTCGCGGTGGTGAATGTGCTATATAATGTAGGTTCCAAATATGAAAATCCGGAGCGTACGGGACTCGCACATCTTTTCGAGCACCTGATGTTCGGCGGCTCCAAAAATATTCCGGATTATGATACTCCGCTGCAGATTGCCGGTGGCCGCAGCAATGCCTGGACCAGCAACGACCTTACAAATTATTATGACATTCTGCCGGTGCAGAATCTTGAAACTGCACTTTGGCTGGAGTCCGACCGAATGCGAGAACTGGCTTTTACAACCGAAAGTCTGGAGGTTCAGCGAAAGGTTGTTATCGAAGAATTTAAGGAGACAACGCTGAATGTCCCGTATGGAGACGCTTATGGGATGATGTTGAAAAATCTGTATGTCAAGCATCCATATAGATGGCCGGTTATCGGTAAGGAGGTATCCCATATTGAAAAGGTGACAATGGATGAGGTGAAAGAATTTTTCTATTCACATTATCTCCCGTCCAACGCAATCATCTCGATAGTCGGGAACATCTCTTTTGAAGATACTCTCAAACTTGTTGAAAAATGGTTTGGGGATATTCCTGCGGGAACTCCGGACATACACGTCTTGGAACGTGACCCTTTGATTGGTGACAAAAAAATGCTGAAACTGAGCGGAGATGTCCCGCAAAGAGTAATATACAAGTACTATAGAATGGAAGAGCGATTCGGAGCGGATTATATTCCGTCAGATATCATTACGGATATTCTTTCCGGAGGACGAAGTTCCCGTTTCTCACAGCATGTTATTCTGAAGGGCCGGGGATTCAGTACACTTGATGCTTCCGTTTGGGGCGTTTTGGATCCGGGGCTTTTGTTTGTACGCGGACGTTTGCTGTCCGGAGTTGATTTTGAAGAAGCTGACTATATTATTCAGAGTGAACTGGACGAAATTATAAAGGGCAATATCAGCAAATATGAAATTGATAAATGCGTCAACAAATCGGAGTCTTTGTTTTTGCTTGAAAATTATGCTCAGGAAGATCTGGCCTGGAAACTTGCATATTATGCCAAATCCGGTGATGTCAATAAAATAAATACCGAATATGATAATTACAGAAAGGTAACAGCTGAAGATATACAATGCGTTGCAAATTCCGTTTTCTGTGAAAACGCATCGGCAACTTTGCATTACGATTGCAATATCTAAATTTCATTATAATTGACAAATAATGAAATTATTATATTAATTGGTGTTATTTCATAAAAATATTATGTATATTTGAAGCGAATAACAAATAAAAACGGAAGTGTCAATGCCATAAAAACAAGATTGTTAGTTTAATCGGTTTTATAGCAGAAACATGGATGTTGTAACTTTAAAAGTTTGAATTATGGAACCGCAAAAAATGTCTGAATTAACTGAAAATCAGAATCCGGACGTAGCCTTGAACGCTGAGACTGAAGTATCAGTACCTGCACAGAACGCAGAGAGTGAAGAAATAGTTGTCGTAGTACCTAAAACAAAGGAAGCGATTGTAGAAGCAGTTGAAAAAGCACTTGAAAAACCTGCGAATCAGGTTAAGGTGGAAATCGCTCAAATGAAAGCGGCATTCTATGCAATCAGAAAACAGGAAATAGAAGAAGAAAAAACTGCATTTTTAGCTCTTGGAAATGAAGTTGCTGCATTTGCTCAGAAACCTGATGCTCTTGAAGACAAATTGAAAGAACTTCTTGTGGCATACAAAGAAAAACGTGCAGAGCATCTGGCTGCTGTCGAAGCCGAGAGAAATGAGAATTTGCAGAAAAAACAGGATATTCTGGCGAAACTGGGCGAAATTGTTGCGGATACTGACAATATCAACAAACATTATAATAAATTCCAGCAGTTGCAACAGGATTTCAAGAATGTAGGTGAAGTCCCTGCGCCTAATGTAACTCAATTGTGGAAAGAATACCAGTTGGTTACTGAACAGTTCTACGACTTGTTGAAAATCAACAAAGATCTTCGTGATTACGATTTCAAAAAAAATCTCGAAGCAAAAGAGGGTTTGTGCGAACAGGCTGAAACTTTAAGTATAGAAAATGATATTGTGGTCGCATTTAAAAAATTGCAGGCTCTTCATGACCAGTGGAGAGAAATCGGACCGGTAGCTCCGGATTTGAGAGACCAGCTTTGGCAGCGATTTAAAGAAGCTTCTACAGCTGTAAACAAAAAACACCAGTCATTCTTTGAAGAGCGTAAAGAAAGAGAAAAAGAAAACGAAGTTGCAAAAACTGCTCTATGCGAAAAGATTGAAGCTATTGACCTTACAGTATTGAAGAATTATGCAGCATGGGAAAAAGCAACAGATGAAATCAAGTCTTTGCAGGAAGACTGGAAAAAACTTGGATTTGCCGCTCATAAAGTAAATATAGCTTTATTTGCCCGTTTCCGTAAAACTTGTGATGAATTCTTTGCGAAGAAAGCGGAATTCTTCAAATCTCTGAAAGAAGAATCTGCAGCTAATCTTCAGAAGAAAATCTCTTTGTGTGAAAGAGCAGAAGTTCTTAAAGAAAGTACAGACTGGAAGAAAACGGCAACTGAGTTGATTGCTATTCAGAAAGAATGGAAAACCATTGGTCCTGTTGCAAAGAAATACAGTGACAATGTATGGAAACGCTTCATAACAGCTTGTGATTATTTCTTTGAACAGAAAGAAAAACAAACTTCAAATATTCATAAAGAAGAGCATGCAAATCTTGATGCTAAAAAAGAAGTTATTGCAGCGTTGACTGAATTGCTTGAAACTGAATCTGTAGAAAATGCAGGAGCTAAGGTGAAAGAATTGATGGCTAAATGGCGGAATATCGGTCATGTTCCGTTCAAAGAAAAAGATAAAATCTATAACGAATATCAGGCTTTGGTCAAGAAAGCCTATGACAAGTTTGATTTGAAAGAAGTTCGTGCAAGATTGTCTAACTATGAATCTTCTGTAGACGAAATTGCTGATGACGGAGACAAACTTTATAAAGAACGTGAAAAGTTGATTCGCAAGTACGAACAGAAACAAAACGAATTGAAGACATTTGAAAACAATATGTTATTCTTCACTGCAAAATCTAAATCCGGCAATTCAATATTGAAGGATATGGAAAGAAGAATCGCTTCTATTAAAGAAGACCTTTCAATGCTTGAAAAGAAAGTCAATTTGATAGACAGTAAAATGCAATAAATAATAATAAATTTAGACCTTGCCGATAATTTGTATTCACCGTTTGGGATGAATATTGATTATTGGCAAGGTTTTAATATAAACTATGGGTAAAGGTGGACGTTATGGACGTTATGTAAGATGGATAATCACGTTTGTTGATTTCGTGATTCTGAATATGGTATATTTAGGAATTTCAGAATTCGGCTCTGTCTCCGCGGAATATTACAATATGAAATCGTGGGGGATTGTCAATATTTCTTACCTTTTGTCCGTTCTTGTATTCTCGGATATACATGATACTCGTATAGTGTATGCCGACAAACTCGTATTAAGTGTTATAAAGATGCTAACGGTGATGGTATCGTCATTCTTCACAATGTTGTGGATTGCCGATATTTTTGATATGCCGTGGGGAATAATAATTAGCTTCTTCATTATCTTTACGCTGCTGTTAAGTATCTGGTGGATTGTTTCCAGGCAGGCCGTAAAACATTTCAGAGCTCACGGTTTTAATTTCAGACGTGTCATTATAATAGGAAAAGGACCTATCGGCGAAAAATTGTTGTCTGAAATGCTTTCCGATGCCGGATACGGTTATCGAGTACTTGGATTCTTTGATGATAACAAGCCGAAACACATGACACCTGATTACAATGGAACAATAGACCAGGTGGAGAACTTTGTTCGGGAAAATCTGGTGGATGAGATGTATTGTACGTTGTCCGGAGATTCGAATGATTTGATGGAGCGGTTGTTGAATATCGCCGAAAGCAATGCGGTCGATTTTTACTATGTACCGCAAATCGGCTCTCGTGTGATTAGACGATTTGAATTGAATTATGTCGGCAGTATTCCGGCATTGTCTTCAAGAGCGAATCCGTTAAGTCATAATATTAACAAATTCATCAAGCGTTTGTTTGATTTTGTTTGTTCTTCGATATTCCTTATTTTATCACCGATAGTATTTATTCCGGTTGCAATTGCCATTAAACTGTCTTCACCTGGACCTGTGTTCTTTAAACAGAATAGAACCGGATACAGGGGGCGTAATTTTATGTGCTACAAGTTCCGAACTATGAAGGTGAACAAGGACAGCGATAACTTGCAAGCTACCGAGCATGATCCCCGTAAAACTAAACTTGGAGATTTCCTTAGAAAAACAAGTATTGATGAACTTCCTCAATTTATAAATGTATGGAAAGGGGAGATGTCTATTGTTGGTCCGCGGCCTCATATGATTAAGCATACTGTTGATTACAGTGAACTGATTGACAAATATATGTTGCGACATATTATCAAGCCGGGTATTACAGGATGGGCTCAAGTTAATGGTCTTAGAGGAGAAACCAAGGAATTGTGGCAAATGCAGAAACGTGTTGAATATGACGTCTGGTATGCGGAAAACTGGAATCTGCTGCTGGATGTGAAAATTATATTCAAAACTGTAATTAATGCAATAAAAGGAGAGGAGAATGCATTTTGAGGGCTTATGCCCAAATATTAGATTTTGCTTTATTAACAGACATCATACTTAATAACACCAAAAATGAATGGTAAAAGTTTGTTATTTGGGCAAAATAGTGTAAATTTGAACGTTTTATAGGGAATAAAAGAACCATGAAATGTAAAATGGAACTAATAATAACAATTTTATAAAATTTAAACAACATTTATTAATTAACTAAATCAAATTGACAATGAAAAAGCAATTACAAAGTTTAGCGGTTGCGTTTATGGCTGTAGCCGGCTTTTCTAATCATGTGTCAGCTTTGAATACTTATGCTTACGGTATGGGTGCTGCTCTTAGTGAGGATGCAGCCACTTTAAGTGTAACATATTCTTTGAATGCTGATGCAACTGCTGTTTCCGTAGTTTTTTACAATGGAACAGAGGCTGTAAAAACAGTAGATTTGGAAGCCGCTTATTTCACTGCTGGTTCTCATGCAGTTGATGTGGCAACAAAAGGGCTTCCACAAGGAGCGCAAATTACTTGGGCTGTTAAAGCAACAAGTGCAGTAGTTGAAACTCCTACAGAACATTCAGTTGGATATCAGTTCTATCATCCAAGAAGTGTTGAAGTTGATAATAACACCGAAAGCCCTTATTTTGGCCGTGTTTATTTGACAGAAGCAATGGTAGCAAAGAAAGATGTATATTTGTCATATCAAACAGGTATGGGACTTTACGCATTCGATCCTCAATTGACACCGATTCTTAACAAAGATTCAAAACCGGGATTCAAAGGTGGTCAAACATTCCCTGAAAAATATGAAAACGGTGCAGCTGCGCGTGCATATAGTCCAACTCGCGTTCGTGTCACAGCAGATGGACGAGTATTCGTGTCTGCACAAAATGATCTTGGTGTTGCAATGTGGGAAATTAATCCTGCAGATTTAAATGCAGACTGGGCAAAAGTTATTTATGGTACGCCGAATGCTGAAGACTACAAAATGTACACTGCGGATAATGTTTTTGTTGCAGGTCCTAACATCGGTCTTGACGTAAGAGGTGAAGGTGAAAATCTTACAGTATTGATGCACTCTTCTTCTAAAGCGAATACTGGATTTACATACGCAGTTAGTACTGATGAATATAAATTGGGTACTGCTAAAGAATGGACAGTCGCTCCTTCAACAAACATTGATCCTCTAACTGATGTCTATTCTATTACGCCTTCATATATCAGCACCGTATATGATAAAGATGGTGGTATTTGGTATTGCCAGTATCGCGGAACTCCGACAGATGAGCAACCGGGCTTGGTTCACGTTTCTAAAAATGCGGACGGAACTTATGTGGAGGATTATAAGGATCTTGAAGCTCGCGGAGGTGGTGGTATCCGCTTTAATCAGGACTTTACGCAGGTCGCAATTGCAAAAGGAAAAGGGGGTGTAAGCATTTATACTGTGGATAAAGATGAAGCAGGTAAGCCTGTTCTGACTGAACTTTATAACTTTGATACAACTATTGGTACTAATGTAAATGATATTGCATGGGATGCTGCCAACAACCTATATGTTTGTGGTAACTCAAGAGAATGGTTGAAAGTTTTCGCTCTTCCTCGTGCAAATGGTGATGTAACTGTTCCTGCTCCTACTGCAGCGGCATTTACTCTTCCGGCTGCTCCGGAACCACAACCACAACCGGAACTTGTTTACAACTTGAAAGAAGTTTCTAAATTAACAGAAGGTCTTCCTGCTAAATCAGAAGCTCGTCAGGCAGCTCTAGGTAAAGACGGTAAGATTTACATCCACGATAAAGCAAACAAAGTTATCGAAGTTTGGACAATGGATGGTAAAACAACCGAAGTATTGGCTGAAGCCGGTGCCAACACATCTGTAACTACTGACGATGCAGGTAACGTAATCGTTCCGGGTGCAGGTTATGAATTCCCTGGTGCTGCATTCAACAACTTGACTTCTTTGAAGGTTTATCCGGCTGACGGCAGTGCAGCTGTAGAAGTTGCAGTTAGCGGTATGCCTGCCGGACGTACAGACTTCCTTGGTCATATCAATGGTAACATCCTTGCAGGTGAAGCTGTAATGTATGTTCCTGCAAAAGATACTCAGGATGTTGTTGCTCTAAGATTTGTTGGCGGTGCACAAGACGGTGATGCTGTTGTTCTTACATTGACTAATGCAAATGCTGCAGACAATATGACAGTTGCTCACGCAGAAGCAAACGGTTTCATGTATCACAGACGTGGAGCTAAAGCAAGCGTTCGTCTTGTTAAGGCTGAATATGATGAAGCAATGGATGAATATACTGTTGATGATTCATTCCTTGTAACTACTCCTGGTATGCAGGCATCTGTAGGTGCAACCAAATTTACTATGGGTGGTGTTGACTATGTAGTATATCCTACAGGTTCAGGTTACTATGACGGTTGGGCAATCGTTAAAGCTTCCAATGCTGAAGACAATGCCGTATTGGTTGAACATCCGGAAAGTATGACTAATGTAACAAGTGGTTACCAGACAAACTGGTTGATGGTTGACGTTCTTAACGAAACAACAGCAATGGTTTACCAGTACTTCCCTGGAGGTTATTTTGCGACATATGAGTTTACGGCAACAAGAGATGATATTCCGACACCGGCACCAGTATATCCTGAAAATGTATATTTGGCAGGTCATTTGGAAAATGCTGCCTGGGATCCGGCATATGACGGTTACAAGATGACCGCTACAGCTAATGAAGGTGAATATTCAATCGAAAACGTTGTTATTGTTGAAGCTGACGCTGAAGCTAACAAGGGATTCGGTTACTTCGCATTCACTACTGCAGTAGGTACTTGGGATGAAGTTAATGCATCTGACCGTTTTGGCGCTGAAAGTGCAGACCTTCTTATCGAATCTGAAAAATCAGCTAATGTTGTTAAAGGTCAGTATTCATGGAAAGTTGCCGCAGGTACATACAACATGGTTCTTAATTTGAAAGACATGACATTGGTTATTACTAAAATGTCTGGTGTTGATGCTGTAGAAGTAGCAGCTCAAGTCATCGCTGGTGTTGGTGTTATCAATGTTGTCGGTGAAGCTGAAACCGTAGAAGTTTATAGCATGTCTGGTGCATTGGTTAGCGCTGGTGAAACTTCTGTAGAATGTGCTCCTGGTGTTTACTTGGTTCGTGTAGACAGAAATGTAACTAAAGTTGTTGTAAGATAATTAATCTTATAATATATCTGAAGAAGGCTGGAATTTTCCGGCCTTCTTTTTTATTTAAAAAAAAAGTTGATTTTTAATTCATTGTTTATTGGTTTCTTTATATTTTTGATACAGATTAATTACTTAACTCAAAATATTCTATGAAGTCTTTTAAACATTATGTAATGCTGTCATTATTACTGGCATTTATATCATTTGTTTGTAACGGGCAAAACCCGAAGAAGGAGCTTAAATATATTAATGCTCAGGAATTACGTGTCATCAACAAAGGATTTGATGATACTTTCGGTGATTATACCAGAATTCCAAAATGGATGAAGGACAGTGTCAGACCAACTTTATGGGAACGTGCTCAATGTAGTAGCGGTATCGCAATCAGATTTGCCACCAATTCAAAACGTATCGGCGTTAAATATACATTGTTATGGAATACACACATGTTACACATGGCAGACACCGGATTGAAAGGTACAGATTTGTATCGTTTGAGTGATGAAGGCGTGTGGGAATATGTGAATACAAACAGGCCAAACGCAGATAAAACAACCAAGCAGTGTGAAAAGGTTTATGTTGAGAACCTTGAAGGGGATATGAGAGAATTCATGATTTATCTTCCGTTGTATGACGGTGTAACCGTTATGTGGGTTGGTGTAGATGAAGATGCTGTTATTCAAAAACCGATTATTGATAATCCCCGTAAAAGTAAAAAAGTTGTTATGTATGGTACCAGCATTTTACAAGGCGGTTGTGCATGCCGACCGGGTATGGCTTCAACAAATATGCTTCAGCGAGATTTGAATTGTGAAGTCGTAAATATCGGTATCAGTGGTGAAGGTAAGATGGATATGGTAATGGCAAAAGCTCTTGCTTCAATTCCAGATGTTACTGCTTATGTGCTCGACCCGATTCCGAACTGTACAGAAATGATGTGCGATACGTTGACTTACGATTTTGTTAACTATATCCGCAAGGCTCGTCCTGAAGTTCCGATTGTAATGGTGGAGGGTCAAATGTATCCGTATTCAAAATTTGATTCATTTTTCAGAAATTATCTGCCGAAGAAGAATGTGGCATTCAGAAAGAACTATGAAAAATTGATGAAAGACAATCCGAAGAATCTTTACTATGTTACCTGCGAAGGTTTGATTGGAGAAGACGGAGAAGGCACTGTGGATGGTATCCATTTAACAGATTTGGGTTTCCGGAGATATGCGGATAAACTTATTCCGGTACTAAAACCATTGGTCAAGTAAAATTCTTAATACATTTATACAGAAAGCGTATTTGAAATATTTAAACACGCTTTTTTGATATTTATCATATAACTATAATAAAATATGAACCGTTGGCGGAATTAAATTAGCGCATATTTAACTCTGCCAATGGGTTTGTTATT